>Ga0194122_10000113_pt1 | contig 120550 bp, 114 predicted proteins | sample TA2MahCa10mmetaG_FD_155487 | JGI IMG/M metagenome (GOLD analysis project Ga0194122, IMG submission 155487) | Freshwater microbial communities from Lake Tanganyika, Tanzania - TA2015021 Mahale Deep Cast 10m | ecosystem: Environmental > Aquatic > Freshwater > Lake | place: Tanzania: Lake... | reverse complement strand
GGCCCTACGAGAACCACAAGAACGCCCTCATCGCCGGTGGCGTTCTGTGGCTGGTCCTCTGGCTGCTCTCTGAAATCCTTCTTGGCTGACACGTCACAACCGTTCGCGAAAAGCCCCGGCTCGTGCCGGGGCTTTTCTGCATTTCGGGTCTTCACCAAACCGGAAAACGAAGTCGGGCGACTCTGGCGCGTCTGCTCGATCTGCGTTCTTTGGGGTTTCAATGGAGCGTTTTCTTGTTCTGGTTGCCGTGGTTCTTGCTGCAGTCGGAGTCCTGCAGAACGCGACAAACCGGCCAACGCAAGCGGCCGATCCAGCCCCGCATTACGAAAACCTCACGCGGTCCTGCAGCACCACCAACTATGTCAAGCCGTGCCACAATCGCGACTCGGAAGACGGGTATTTGGTCTATATGGCTGAGTGCTCTGTGTCGGTCACCACGTTCTGTTTTACCCCGACCAAGTCTGAACGGTCGGCTCTTCTGATCGACCGGCTGACCAACCCGGCAACTAGGGCAAGCTCGACTTTTCTCCGGCGCTGATCGACTTTGCGATCACGGGTCAGGATGTGAAGGTGATGATGGAGGGCAAGCCGGCACATCTGGCGACCGAATCAGCCACACAGCACATCAACTTCGACACCGAAAAGAGCGATGACACGTCGAAGCCCTGGACCGACCGCTGCGGAATTCCGAGCATGCGATTCGTGGTCTGCGACGTCGACCGAGCGACGAACGACGCGCTCACCTTCCATGCCCGAACGAAGACATTTGTGAACGTTTACGCGGCCGAGGTGCCGGCGCCGATCTCGGTCTCGACAAACGTCGCATATTTCAATTTCCCGTCGATTGGCGTTGACACCGCTGCGAACACGAAGAATCTCGAGGTCAAGACTGCGGCAGCGCACTACTTGGCCGATGGTGCAACGTTGCACGAAGGAAACCGTCTTGCCCACCTTCGTCATCGCGGAGAATGGGGTCAAGGTGGTTTTTCCGAAGATTTCGTACTCCGCGCCGGTACTGAACCAGTCTTGGAGAGGACCAGCCTTGGAGAAGGGCAAGCCGACCTCGTTGCGTGCTCTGATCAAGCCCGTGGGCTCTGGAGCCGTCTCTTGGCGAATGTCGGGTGGTTGTAGACCCGTTGGGGCAAACCTGGTTGCTCCCGCCAGGGCGACAACCTGCGTCGTGACAATGCGACAGGCCATGACCGCAAAGCCGAAAGCCACGTCCAAGACGGTGCGCCCCGTCGTGTCGTAATATGGCGTTGGTTTTTCGTTCGATTCAGGCAGCAGGGGGAAACTGATGACAACAATCACGAAGCGCACGTTCTGTCGGTTCTGCCACGCGGGGTGTGCGATCGACGTTGACATCGATGTCGATACAAACACGGTCCGAACCGTTCGCGGCGTTCTCGAGGACCCGGTGTACGAGGGTTACACGTGTGTCAAGGGTCGTCACCTCGGTCACCAGCACGAACACGCCGGCCGCCTGCGTCAGAGCATGAAGAAGGTGGGTGACTCGCATCGGCCGATCGCCACCGACTCGGCCTTTGATGAGATCGCTGACAAGATTGCGGGGATTCTTGCCAAGCACGGTCCGCGATCGGTGGCGTCGTACTGCGGTACTGCCGCGTATCAAAACGCGACGGGCCTCCCAGTCGCAATGGCATTCCATTCTTCGATCGGATCACCCAGTTTCTACACCTCGTCGTCGATCGACCAGCCAGGCAAGGCAATTGCGCCGTTGCGCCACGGGGCGTGGGCGGCGGGTGTCCAGGCTCTCGAAACGGCCGACGTCGCATGCATGGTTGGGTGCAACACGCTCGTCAGCAGCTTTGGCTATTCGGGAGGTCTGCGCGGCTTCAATCCCCTGATGCGGCTCAAGCGCCTGAAGGAAAACGGGCTGTTTCTCATCGTCGTTGACCCACGTTTCACCGAACTAGCGCACTATGCCGATCTATACCTGCCGGTCCGAGCGGGCGAGGACCCGACGCTGCTGTCGGCGTTCATTCGCGAGATCCTCGAACATGGCATGTTCGATCGCGACTTCGTCGCGCAGTACGTGAATGGCGTGGACGAACTTCGCCTTGCCGTCGATCCATTCACGCTCGACTACGCAAGCCAGCGCACCGGCATCGACAAGGGTCTGATAGCTGAGGCTGCAAGGCGTTTTGCTGGTGGCAAACGCGGTGCGTTGACAACGGGAACGGGCCCCGACATGGCGCCCCACTCGTCGTTGTTTGAGCATCTTGTTCTTGTCATCAACACCCTTTGTGGTCGGTACAACCGCGCCGGCGAGACGGTACGCAATCCGGGTGGATTGCTGACGCCACCTGGATCGATGCGGGCGCAGGTTGTTCCACCGCGGCCAGAAACTCTGACGGCGGGTCCAAAGGCGCGCATCCGCGACATTCACAACCACCGCGGACAAGCGGCGACATCGACGCTCGCCGAGGAGATCCTCCTCGAAGGCGAAGGCCAGATTCGTGCTCTCTTCACATTGGGTGGCAACCCCGTCGTGGCATGGCCCGACCAACGCACCACGATCGAGGCGTTGTCGGCGCTCGACTTGCACGTCCTCATGGACGTTCACATGTCGCCGACGGCAAAGCTGGCGCACTACGTCATTGCCAGCACTCTCAGTCTCGAGCGGCCCGACGTTCCGACGACGATCGATCGTTGGTTCGAAGAGCCGTACCAGCACTACACACCCCCAGTGCTGGAAATGCGCGGAGATATCCGTCAGGAATGGCAGGTGTACGTGGAAGTTGCGGCACGGCTCGGTGTGACGATCAAAATGTCGGGCGGCGACATCGCGCCGGGACAAAAGATCAATGCCGACGATGTCCTCGACCTGATCTACTCAAATACAAAGTTGCCCCTTGCCGAACTGCGAAAGCACGTTGGTGGCACATTATTTCCTGAGTACGTAACCTCTGTCCTTCCGGCAGAAGAGGGACACGACGCACGTTTCGAGATGGTTCCCGCTGGAGTTGCCGACGAACTGCGCGAAGTTGCCTTGGAACAAACATCGGCTGTCGTTATCAAGGGTTTCGATCCCGATGTGCATACATTCCGCATGAGTACGCGGCGATTGAAGAGTGTCTTCAACTCATCGGGCCGTGAGGTTGAGAAATTGCGTGCACGCGAAGGTATGAACTTTGCCCACATGAATCCGGATGACCTTGCCGACCTTGGGATTGCTGATGGCGGCGTAATTGAGGTCTCCTCGCCGCGTGGGTCCATTCGAACGATCGCGAAGGCAGCGACCGACGTGAGTCGTGGAACCGTATCGATGGCTCACGCCTGGGGTGGTCTTCCTGATACGCCTTCGGACTTGGCAACTTTCGGCTCAAACACCGGAGCATTGATCGACTTGCAAAGCGGCTACGACGTGATCACGGGTATTCCGGTGATGAGCGCAATTCCGGTTGCCGTTCGCGCCGCTAGCTGACGGTCAGCGTTGCCTTCATGTTTTGGTGACCAGGCACGTCGCAGAGCAATTGGTACACGCCGGCGTCGAGTTTGATCGTACCGACCACGGCGTCCCCCTTCTTGCCGGTCACCAACTTGAAGTTCGGAATCTTTGTTCCGTCCTGGGCGATGATCAGACTGTGGCGCACCGAATCTTCGTTGGCGAAGCCGACCGAAATCTCTCCCGCAGGTGCGGTGTAGTCGGCGGCGTCGAAACGAAGAGACGGAACGTTGGTCACGGTGAAGTCAAGACCCGCCGGCAAGGTGTCGGCGGGCGCGGAGTCCCCTCCGCCACAAGCGGCCATAGCCAGGCCCGAGCCGAGCAGGAAAAGAACGGAACTACGACGAAAAAAGCTCTTGGGATCCATGAAAAAAAGAGTACAAGGCACACCCGGCCGATGTCATCTCGTGGCACAGGTGGGCGACTCGGAGGGGAGTCGGAGAGTACGATTTTGGTTGATGACGACAACGCCCCCCTCCGCGTCGGACTCCTTCGGTACGAATTCCTGGCTCGTGGACGAAATGTACGAGCAGTACCGCATCGACCCGACCTCCGTGGCCGACACGTGGCGCGAATTTTTCAGTGACTACACGCCCGGGCATGCCGGTTCGGTGCCGGGTGTCGCTGTGGCCGCTCCGACGCTGTTGACCAACGGCACGTCGCAAGTTGCCGCCCCCGGGGTGGCCTCTGCGGGTGCCGCGGGCGAGCCGATTCGGGGTGCGGGTGCGGCCATCGTCGCCAACATGGAGCGCAGCCTCAGCGTGCCGACCGCGACGAGTTTCCGCAACGTACCAGCGCGTCTGCTCGAGGTGAACCGCCAGGGGATCAATGCGTACATGACGCGCGACGGTATGGGGAAAGTGTCCTTCACCCACCTCATCGGCTACGCCGTCGTACGGGCGATCGCCGACTCGGTGCCGGCAATGAACAATTCCTTCACCGTTGACGATGCGGGAAATCCCCAGATCGTCCGCAAGGCTGAAGTGAACATGGGCCTTGCGGTCGACGTTGCGAAGGCCGACGGAACGCGAACACTCGTAGTGCCGGTTTTGCGCAATGCGGGCGCACTGAGCTTCGCGGAGTTCCTCAATGCCTACGAGGAACTGATTCGCAAGGTCAAGACGAACAAGCTCGCCGTGGCCGATTCCCATGGAGCGACGATCACGCTCACCAATCCCGGAACCATCGGCACCGTGCAGTCGGTCCCGCGCCTCATGCCCGGGCAGGGTGTCATCATCGGTGTCGGTTCGATCGACTATCCCGCCGAGTTCCAGGGTGCCGACGAAAAGGCGTTGTCGAAGTTGGGTGTGTCGAAGGTTGTCACCATCACCAGCACCTACGACCATCGCATCATCCAGGGCGCCGAGAGCGGCATGTTCCTGAAGCGTGTTCACGAGTTGTTGATCGGTGGGCACGGTTTCTACGACTCGGTCTTTGCCAGCCTCGGCGTGCCCTACAAGGCCAAGCAGTGGCGTCACGACAGCAACGTGTCCGACGACGACGAACAGCGACTGCACAAGCAACTGCAGGTGACCAACCTCATCCGTGCGCATCGTGTGCGTGGCCACCTGATGGCCGATCTCGACCCATTGCGTTGGAAGGAACCCACGCTCCCCGAGGAGCTCGACCCCGAAACGTACGGCTTGTCGATCTGGGACCTTGAACGCGAATTCCTCACCGGTGGAGTTGGAGGCCACACGAAGCAGGAACTCGGCGACATGCTCGCCGTGTTGCGCGATGCATACTGCGGCACGATCGGCGTGGAGTACATGCACATCCAGAACACGGCGGAGCAGCGCTGGTTCCAAAAGCGCCTGGAGGGCGTGGTGTTTCGGCCCACGATGTCGCAGAAGAACCGCTTGATGGAGCGCTTGAACGCCGCGGAGGCGTTCGAGAAGTTCCTTGCCACCAAGTACGTCGGAACGAAGCGTTTCGGTCTCGACGGCTCGGAGGCCGCGATTCCGATCATCGACACGATTCTCTCCGCTGCCGCGGGTGACCACCTCGACGGATCAGTCATCGGTATGGCCCACCGTGGGCGCCTCAACGTGCTGGCGAACATCGTCGGCAAGAGTTACGACCAAATTTTCAAGGAGTTCGAAGGCCACATCAAGCCCGATTCGGTGCAGGGGTCGGGTGACGTGAAGTACCACCTCGGTGCGCACGGCAAATTCGTCTCGGTCGATGGTGATTCCATCGACGTCGAACTGGCCGCCAACCCGAGCCATCTCGAGGCGGTCGATCCGGTCGTGCTCGGCATGGTGCGCGCTTCCCAGGACCAGATTGCACCCGCCATGTCGTTCAGCGTCCTTCCGTTGTTGATCCATGGTGATGCCGCGTTTGCGGGCCAGGGTGTGGTGGCCGAATGCCTCGCGATGAGTGACATCAGCGGCTACCGCGTGGGCGGGTCCGTCCATCTCATCATCAACAACCAGATCGGATTCACCACCGCACCGCAGTTCTCTCGCTCGTCCCCCTACAGCTCCGACGTCGCCAAGACCGTGCAGGCCCCGATTTTGCACGTGAATGGTGATGATGCCGAGGCATGCATTCGCGTTGCGAGGTTGGCGTACGACTACCGGCAGGAATTCCACAAGGACGTGGTGATCGACTTGATCACATACCGCAGGCACGGCCACAACGAGGGTGACGACCCGAGCTACACGCAGCCCCTCATGTACAAGAAAATCGCCGAGCACCGCAGTGTGCGCAAGCAGTACGTCGAGACGTTGGTGAAACGCGGCGACATCACCCTCGAACAAGCCGAGCAACACCTGGCCGACTACCAAGGAAAGCTTCAGGCGGCACTCGATGAAACGCGTGCGCATGCACCGGCGCCGATCAAGGCCGCGAAACCCCCTCAGCCGCTGGGCGTCGTGCCCCACCTCGAGACCGGTGTCGATCGAAGCGTTCTCGACGGGGTCCTCTCCGCTCTCACCGCCTATCCCAAGGGGTTCACGCCGCACCCCAAACTCGCCAAGCAGTTCGAGACCCGCGAAAAGCTCTACCGCGACGAGGGCGAGATCGAATGGGCGCTCGGCGAAGCTCTTGCGATCGGTTCACTGCTTGCCGGCGGAACGAGTGTGCGACTTACCGGCGAGGACTCGCGGCGCGGCACCTTCAGTCAGCGGCACGCTGCGCTCATCGATTACGAGAACGAGCGCAACTGGGTGCCTCTGGCGGATCTTGCCACCCAAGGGGCGAACTTCTGGGTGTACGACTCCTTGCTCTCGGAGTACGCCGCTCTCGGGTTCGAGTACGGGTACGCGCACACCAATCGATCTGCCCTGGTCATATGGGAGGCACAGTTCGGCGACTTCGTCAACGGTGCGCAGATCATCATCGACCAGTACATCGTTGCGGCCGAGGACAAGTGGGGCCAGGACAATGGACTAGTGATGCTCCTGCCTCACGGCTTCGAAGGCCAGGGCCCCGAACATTCCTCGGCTCACATCGAGCGGTTCCTCCAGGCATGTGCCGAGGACAACATCCAGGTGGTCAATTGCACGACCGCAGCCCAGTATTTTCACGTCCTGCGCCGTCAGGCGCTCCGCGAGGTTCGCAAGCCCCTGGTGATCTTCACACCAAAACAGCCGCTTCGCATGAAAGAAAGCCGGTCGAAGATCGGCGACTTCACCCGTGCCAGTTTCGAAGAGGTTCTAGGAGATCCGTTCGCTCCGCCGGCCGCAGAGGTGAAACGAATCATCATGTGCAGCGGCAAGGTTGCATGGGATGCGATGAACGAGCGGACCAAGCGCGGTGTTCCCGCGGCGGTTGTCCGCATCGAACAGTTGTACCCGTTCCCCTTCGAGCAGTTGGTCACCGAGATTGCCAAGTACCCGAACGCCAGGGAACTGGTGTGGCTGCAAGAAGAGCCGGAGAACATGGGCGCTTGGCACTGGGTCGAGCACCGAATCTGGCGCCTCAAGGAGCGCGGGTACGACCTTCGTCACGTTGCCCGTGTCGAATCGGGCAGCCCCGCCACGGGGTCGATGATCATCCACCAGCAGGAACTCGCCGACCTGATGGATGAGACACTCAACGCCCGGTGAACCTCAGCCAAGGTCGACGGAGATCGCCTCGCTCAGTTGTGACAGAGCGTCGGCGGGATCGACGACCTTGATGGTGTGCATTCCCAATGCTGCAGCCGGTTTCAGGTTGATGCCGAGGTCGTCGAGAAATACGCACTCGTGCGGCATCACATCCACGAGTTTGCAGGCGATCTCGTAGAACCGTGTCTCGGGTTTGCGACAGCCGACCTTGCTGCTCTCGACGACCGCATCGAAGCGTGCCATCACTTCGTTGACGGCGGTCGCCCGCGCCGCGGTCGCCTTGTCACCCCCAACGACATTGTTCGTCAGGCACGCCGTCTTGAAGCCCGCAGCCTTCACGCGGTCGAGGGCGGCGACCATGGGCGGGCGGATCTCGCCGGCAAGAAGACCCAGCACGTCTGCTCCGGGTACGCGGTGACCAAGCCGCTCGCTTTCGTCTGCAAAAAGGGTGTCGAAGGCCGGTGGCGCAATCTCGTTGCGCTCCAGCAGGGCCCAGGCGTTCGTATCGGGGTCGGTGGCGTTGACCCTGCGGAGGAACCCCGGGGGCAGGCCGCGGCTCTTTTCGTAGCGCGCGAAAGCTTCAAACGGGCTTTCGAGGATCACGCCCCCGAAGTCCCAGAAAACTGCGCGAAAGCGGTCGTGCGGCACGTGGAAATTCCCCTCGGAGTCGGTCATGTTCGACGCCTCGGGCGCGGCCCGGGACGCAGAATCTGGATGCTACGTCTGGATTCGCCGAGGCCACCCCGTTGGCTGCTTGACTTGCCTTCATGCCCGCCCCAAAGAGTCCGAAACACGTGGTCGTGGACGGCTCCAACATCGCAACCGAGGGGCGCAGCGCGCCGAGCCTCAAGCAGTTGAATGAGGCCGTCCTGGCCTTCATGAACGAGTCCCCCGAAACCAAGGTCACCGTCGTCGTCGATGCAAGCTTTGGACACCGTATCGACAAGAAGGAAGTCGCTGAGTTCGATGCTGCGGTCGACAACAACGAACTCGTCACGCCGCCCGCGGGCGCCATCGGCCGTGGTGACGCTTTCGTCCTGGCAATAGCCGACAAGGTGAAGGCTTCGATTCTCTCGAACGACAGCTACCAAGAGTTTCATGGCCAGTATCCGTGGCTCTTCGAACAAGGTCGGCTGCTCGGCGGCAAGCCAGTGCCGCATGTCGGATGGATCTTCGTCGAGCGTACGCCCGTTCGCGGCGAGAAGAGCAAACGCGCGATGCGCGTGCAAGACTCGGGCAAGCGTGCGGCCGTCACCACTGTGAAGAAGGCGAGCAAAGCCGCCAGTGCACCCATGCCGGTTCCCAAGACACCGCCGCCCGGCGCGCGGGTCCAACCGGTCAAGCCGAAGTCCGCGCCGGCGGCAGAGTCACCGTCGAATGCTTCGCGCGCGGTCAACGACGTCCTGCCGTTTCTCGCTTTCGTCGAAAAGCATCCGGTCGGCAGGAAGGTCAAGTGCCTCGTCGAGTCCTACAGCGCCCATGGCGCCCATGTCAGCGTGGACGGGATAAAGGCATACGCGCCGCTGCGCCTCCTCGGAAGCCCGCCCCCACGCAGCGCGCGGGATGCGCTCAAACTCGGTGAGGTGGTGCAGTTGGTGATCGCCGGATACACGCCATCACGGCGCAGTGTGGAGGTCGGGGTGGTCGAGGCCGTCAAGGTTGCTGCCCCAACGAAGGCCCCGGCACAACCCAAGGCCGCGGTCAAGAAACACAAAAAGTCGCCGCCAAAGAGGAGCGTTGCGAAGCCGGTCAGAAAAAAGACAACGCCGAGGCCGCCCGCGAAAAAGGTCCTGGCGGCCAAGAAGGCGGGCGGGAAGAAGGCAGCAGCAAAAAATTCCTCCGTCCGCAAGGCGCCGGCAAAAAAAGTGCCTGCGAAGAAGTCCATGACGAGGAAGTGAGGTTCAGCCTTGCTGATCGCAACCTGGAACGTGAACTCGCTCAAGGCACGGCTGCCACGGGTGACCGAATGGTTGGCCGAGGTGCAACCCGACGTCGTGTGCATCCAGGAAACGAAAATGGCCGATGCCGCTTTTCCTGCACTCGCTTTCGGCGAGATGGGGTACGACTCGGTGCATTTCGGCCAGGGCCAATGGAACGGTGTCGCGATACTGTCGCGGGTTGGCCTCGACAAGCCGCGGGTGAACTTCGCATCCGGTGAACCCGATCCCGAGGCGCGCATCATCACCGCCGACTGTGGGGGAGTGACGGTTGCATCGGTTTACGTTCCGAACGGTCGTGCGCTCGATCACGATCACTACACGTACAAGTTGCGTTGGATGGCGCAGCTTCACGCGCATGCTGCCGCGGTGTCGAGACCTGACGGCAGTCTTGTCATCGCCGGCGACTACAACATTGCCCCCGATGACCGCGACGTGTGGGATCCCGCGAAACTCGAGGGGCAGACACACGTCAGCAAGGCCGAGCGTGACACGCTCACCGTGCTCGAAGACTGGGGTTTGCGCGACGTGTTCCGCGACCACTACCGAGACGAAAAGCTGTTCTCGTGGTGGGACTATCGGGGCGGCGACTTCCATCAAGGGCGCGGCATGCGCATCGACTTGATGTACGCAACCAAGTCGGTGGCCGAGCGGACGACGTGGTGCGGTATCGATCGCAACGCCCGCAAAGGAGAGCAGCCGAGCGATCACGCGCCCGTCATGATGCTCCTCGGTCCGTAGGATCGTCCCATGGCGGATCGGTACGAGCGAGAGTTTCGCGGCCTTGGCGGGCATGAAAGCGAAAAGACCGATGTCGACATCGCGCGCCACGGCCTCGCCGATGCAGTTCGTGAATTCCACGATCTCGCCGTGCGCGGTGCAGCCGACGTTGCCCACTTGCTGGAGGCGACGGAGAAGATTCGGTTGATCGCCCAACACCTCAACGACAAGGTTCCGACCGAGTCGTACGGGTCCCTGGTCGGGATGTCCGACCACGTTTCGGGGGTCGAAGGGCGCACCTCGTTCCTCGACCGCAGTCCGATCAGCGGCAGCATGAACCCGATCGCCGCACCGATGCGGATGTCCATCGAGTATCCCGACCCGGCGCGGGGAATCGAGGCTTCGGTGACGGGGCGGGTCACCTACGGCCTCGCCTACGAAGGGCCGCCCGGCTGCGTCCATGGGGGTTTCGTGGCGGCCGCCCTCGACGAGGTGCTGGGTCAGACGCAGTCACTCACGGGCGAACCCGGAATGACCGGCGAATTGGTGGTGCGCTACAAAGCGCCGACACCCCTGTACGTGGAGCTCGTGATCACGGGTCGGGTGGTCAAAGTCGACGGACGCAAGATCTACACGCATGCGACAGTGATGGCGGGCGACACTCTGTGTGCCGAATCCGAGGCCTTGTTCATCTCGATGAACAAGGAAGTATTTGCGCGCCTATTGCGGATTCGAACCCGAGAAGCCGACAACAACGGCTAACACCTCGCCGGCAAGGACCGCAGCGGTCATCGGTCCGACGATCTGGGCAAGTTGCTCGGTTGTCGTGGGTTTGCGATCGGCGATGCGCTGCAGCAACACGTCGGCGCAGACGGCTGACTCGGTGGTGCCGAGGCGACGGGCTCGTTCCCGACGCCAGTCGCGCAACGCACCCAGAGCAGTACCCGTGTTCCTCGCGTTTCCTATTTCACGCAGGTCGGCGGGCATCGCAGCATGTGTGGTCTCGCCCATCGGCAGGCCGACGACGAACGGTGAGAGCGCCGTTGCGCGACTGCCGCGTCGGCGGGCCCAGGTGATGCAGAGGCGCTCGGCTGCACGGGTGACTGCGACGTAGGCGAGGCGCACCTCTTCGGCGCGCCCGGCCGGGGTCTTGGCCGACGAGTGGGGGAGAACACCCTTCTCGGCCCCGGCGATGAAGACGGTGTGCCATTCGCGTCCCTTGGCGGCGTGGAAAGTGAGCACCTCGACACCGTCATCCCCCGATGGCCGCGGCGCCGAGGTGCTGAACCACGACATGAACATGGTCCCATTGGCAGGACCCATGGGGTGCGCCGCGAGGAACTCGTTGACGAGCAGGGCGAGTTCGTGTTCGGCTGAATCCTTCTCGGATGCGATGCGAAGTTCCAGCGACCAATCGGCGAGCGCGTAGCGGTTGGTCAGGGCGGCGACCTCCTGGAGCAGCGGCGCAACGACGGCCGATGCGGCGGATGCGGAAAGTGGAATGCCCGCCTTTTCGAAAGCGGCGACGATGAGGTCGCGTTGCGCTCGGGTGCGAACGAGAACTGCGACATCGGCCCAGCGGCGCACACCGCGGCGCGAGTTCGAGACCCGAGTCGCGATTCCTCTGGCTTCTGCGGTCTCGTCGTCGAATGCATCGAGGGTGATTGCCTCGCCGTCGAGTTTCACCGCCGTCGCCTCGGCGGCAACGCCGTTCGACCGTAAAATGTGCAACCCCGCGTCGATGACGACGGGTGAGCAGCGGTAATTGTTGCGCAGATGGACGACGGTCGCTCCGCCCAGCGTTTGGGGCAGATCGTCGAAGAGGCGTGGGTCGGCACCGTTCCATCCGTAGATGGCCTGGAGTGGGTCGCCGACCATGAAGATGTCGCGTCGGCCCCCCCGTAATGCTTCGAGAAAAGCGAACTGCTGGGGGTTCATGTCCTGTGCCTCGTCGACGAGCAAGTGGCGATAGCGCCAGTGGACTGCCCCGGCGTAGTCGACCGAGCCCTTGATTTCATCGGTGGCGCGTACCAACAGGTCACCGATGTCGAGTACGCCCCGGAACTTCTTGAGCCGCTCGAACTCCTCGAACAGCCGCACAAACGCCTCGGGTGCCTTGACGTTGCGCTTGGCAGCCGTCGCCGCGCCGGGATAGCCGTTGGGTGAAAGTGCGCGGGCCTGCATCCATTCGTACTCGGTGAGCGCCTCGAAAATCGGCGTCCGCATGCCAAGGGTGTGGGTCGCCTCCCGCATCATGCTGCTGCTGTTCGTGAGGATTGTCGGCATGGTCTTGTTGAGGTCGGTGAGACGCTGGCGTAAGAGCGCGAAGGCAATCGCGTGGAAGGTGCCGGTGTGAATGCCCCGCGGCGAGCGCCTCTTCAACTGTGCGGCCGCCTCGCGCGTGAACGTGATCGCGAGAGTATGTTCGGCGTCGGCGCTGGCATCTTCGATGCGGTACACGATGCGTCGTGTGAGGACCGTGGTCTTGCCCGAACCTGCACCGGCGAGCACGATCACCGCGTCGGCCGGCGCGGTCACGGCGGCGCGCTGCTCGGCATCCAGGGCGAGGAGGAGCGAGGCCGCGGTCATGGGCGTCACGCTAGTAATAAGGTGGAGTCATGCCGCTCTCACCCAAGCATCTCAACGAAAACGAAGAGTTGATTCTCGACGTTCACCCCCACTGGTGGTACTTCGCCCAGTCCGGTGGGGCGGCGGTGGCTGCCCTCATCGCGTGGTATCTGGGTGCGGTTTCCATCGACGGCGGTTTCATGGAATGGCTGCCGAAGGTTCTCGGCGTCGTCGTCGCGCTTGGGCTGGTCTGGGTCGGATACGAATACCTTCAGTGGCGCTTCACCAACTTCGCCATCACCAGCGCCCGCGTCATTTACCAAGAGGGTCTGATCTCCAGAAAGGGGGTCGAGATACCCCTGGAGCGGGTGAACAACGTGAACTTCAACCAGACGATCATCGAACGCCTTCTCGGAGCGGGCGATCTTCTCATCGAGTCGGGCGGCGAGGATGGCCAGCAGCGCTTCACCGATATCAAACGCCCGCAGGAAGTGAAGAAGATCCTGCTCAACTACGTGCAACGGCGCATCGACCTGCGGGCGGGATACGTACAGGGTGGGCGTGACGATGTCGCGACGCAGCTCGAGAAGCTCGAGGGACTCCTGCAGCGCGGCAGCCTCACGCGCGATGAATTCGAGCGCGAAAAACGCCGTATTCTGGGCAACTGAGCCGCAGTACCGGGACATCGTCGGGGACCATGCGGATCGTCAGCCTCGTTCCCAGCGTCACCGAGTCCCTGCTCGCCTGGGGCATCGAGCCCGTCGCCTGCACCCGGTTCTGCGAACAGCCGCAATTGCGCCACGTGGGGGGGACCAAGGACCCGGACATCACCGCGATCGTGGGTCTTTCACCCGACATGGTTGTCGTCGATCGTGAGGAGAATCGTCGCGACGACGCAGTGGAACTGGCGCGTCGGGGTTTGCGTGTCGCCGACCTGCACGTCACGTCGCTCGCATCGGCCGAAGCCGAAACCCGGCGACTTGCCGAACTTGTCGGAGCCAAGTTCGACCCGTCCCGCGCAACGACGTGCACGCCTCCGCGCGTCAGGGCGTTCGTGCCGATCTGGCGTCGTCCGTGGATGACGATCAACGCGGCAACCTACGGCGCCTCCCTCCTCGCATCGATTGGTGTCGCAGTTTCGCATGGCGATGCGTCCTCGCCCTATCCCACGGTGTCGTCGGGTGAACTTGCGCGGTTGTGCGAAGAGCGTGGGGTTGGTGTCGTTTTGCTACCCACCGAGCCCTACGCGTTCGCCGACCGCCACGTTCCCGAGGTCGTCTCGGCAACGGGTATCAACGATGTGCGCATCATCGACGGACGCGATCTTTTCTGGTGGGGTGTGCGCACAAAGGGTGCGCGGGAGCGCCTCACGGGGGTGCTCGCGGATCTTCTAGGTTGACGGCATGAACTACAGACCTCTCGGCCGCAGCGGCATGCTCGTGTCGCCGCTTTGCCTGGGCAACATGATGTTCGGCTCGTGGGGCAACACCGACCACGACGACTGTGTGCGGATCATCGACCGCGCCCTGGACCATGGGATCAACTTCGTCGACACGGCCGACGTGTATTCAGCGGGGGAGAGTGAAGTCATCACGGGCAAGGCGCTCAAGGGCGCGAAGCGCGACGGGGTGGTGTTGGCGACGAAGTGCCACTTCCCGCTCGAAGGTGGGCCCTTCTCGACGAACCGTGTCCCAAACACGTGGGGCAACAGCCGGCGCTACATCATCAAGGCATGCGACGACAGTCTTCGTCGTCTCGGCACCGACTGGATCGATCTTTACCAGTTGCACCGACCCGACCCACTCGTACCGATCGAAGAGTCGCTGTCGGCGCTGAACGATCTCGTGCACATGGGCAAGATCCGCGCGTTCGGCTGTTCCACGTTCCCGGCCGAATACCTCGTCGAGGCGGCGTGGGCGGCCGACAAGCACAACCTCATTCCCTTCAGTACCGAGCAACCGCCGTACAGCATCTTCGTGCGTTGGATCGAACGTGACCTTCTGCCCACCTGCCAGAAACTGAACATGGGCACCTTGGTGTGGAGTCCGCTCAACGGTGGATGGTTGTCGGGGATCTACAGGAAGTCGGCCGGCCCGCGCAGTGAGGGTCGCGCGGCGCGCGCACCCGCGCGCTACGACCTGGCAGACCCTGCGAATCAGCAGAAAATCGAACTGGTCGAGTCCCTCGTCGGAATCGCCGACTCGATCGGGGTGACGCTTGCACATCTGTCGCTCGCCTGGGTGCTGCACCACCCGGGCGTCACCTCGGCGATCATCGGCCCGCGCGTCATGGACCACCTCACGACCCTGCTCGGTGCCCAGGACATCTCGCTGTCGAGTGAAGTGCTCGACAAGATCGATGCCCTCGTGGCGCCGGGCCGCACGGTCACGCCCGATGAGGCCCGTTGGGAAACCCCCGCGCTGTCGCGCCGCAATCGTCGCGTCTGAGAGTTCCCGGCGGGTTTTGACCCCCGACGTGTTCTCGGTGAAACTTGCGGAATGCCGAAAGTCGGGGTTGCCACAGGAATAGAGATCGAATACGAGACATTCGGTTCACCGTCACAACCGACCGTGTTGCTGGTCTCGGGCTTCACCGCACAGATGCTGATGTGGCCCGTCGACTTCTGTCGGATCATCGCCGACGCCGGGTTCCATGTGGTTAGGTTCGACAACCGTGACTGCGGTCTGAGTACCAAACTCGACGGCAAGGCGGTCGACACCGACGGGGTCATACGGGCAGCGTTGCTCGACGACCCCGTACCGGCCGTGCCGTACAACCTGTCCGACATGGCAGCCGACGCGGTGGGTCTCCTCGACGCACTCGGTATCGGCGCGGCCCACGTCATCGGCGGGTCGATGGGCGGAATGATCGTACAGATCATGGCGATCGAGCACCCGACGCGCGTCGCCTCGCTGACCTCGATCATGTCGAACTCGGGCGAGCCCGAGTTCGGCCAGCCCACAGCCGAGGCGATGACGGCTCTCGTCACCCCACCACCCACCGATCGCGCCGCCTACATCGAATCTTCACAGAAATGGATGGTGTGGCAGTCCAAGAAGTACGCCACCGTCGAGCAGAACCGGATCGATGCCGCGGCATCGTTCGACCGTGCGTTCTATCCCGAGGGTGCGCCACGACAGTTGGCGGCGATTTACGCGAGCGGCCGGCGCACCGACGGCTTGCGTGCCGTGACTGCACCGACGCTCGTCATCCACGGCACCGACGACACGCTGATCGCACCGAGTGGCGGCCAGCGGGCAGCGGAGTTGATTCCGAACGCACGACTCGACATGGTCACGGACATGGGTCACGACCTGCCGCGGCCGTTGTGGCCGCGCATCACCGGATCGATCATCTCGCACCTCAAGGAGACACCGTGCCCGGCCCGCTGAACGGCTATCGCGTCATCGAAATCGCCGGTATCGGGCCCGGTCCTTTCGCCGCGATGCTGTTGTCCGACCTCGGCGCCGAGGTCGTGCGCGTCGAACGCGCGCAGTCGGTGCGTGGTCCCGCCCCCGACACCCCGCATTTCGACATCCTGTTGCGCGGTCGGCGCAACATTGCCATCGACTTGAAGAATCCCGACGGTGTCGAGGTACTTCTCACCCTCGTCGAGTCGGCCGACGCGATCATCGAGGGATTCCGTCCCGGTGTCATGGAACGCCTCGGTGCGGGTCCCGAGGCGTGTCTTGCACGCAACCCACGCCTCGTGTTTGGTCGTATGACCGGGTGGGGTCAGTACGGCATGTACGGCCAGGCGGCCGGACACGACATCAACTACATCGCCCTCGCGGGTGCGCTGGCGCACTTCGGCCGTGCGGGCGAAATGCCGACGCCACCCCTGAACATGGTCGGCGACTTCGGTGGTGGCGGGATGTTTCTCGCGCTCGGCGTCGTGGCCGCGCTGCTCGAAGCACAAAAGAGCGGCAAGGGTCAGATCGTCGACACCGCGATGGTCGACGGTACGGCGATTCTCATGACCATGTTCTGGGCGATGAAGAACGTCGGCCTCTTCGACGAGAACTCACCGGGCACCAACCTGCTCGACACGGGAGCGCACTTCTATGACGTCTACCGCTGCAAGGACGACCGATATATCTCGCTCGGCTCGATCGAACCACAGTTCTACGCCGAGTTGTTGCGCCTCACCGGCCTCGACAGAGACGCCGAATTCGCAAAGCAAATGGATCGCTCACAGTGGCCGCACCTGACCGCACGCCTCACCGAGTTATTCCTGCAAAAGACACAGGCCGAGTGGTGCGCGATCATGGAGGCGACCGATGTCTGTTTCGCCCCGGTGCTCACGATGAGCGAGGCTGCGCGCCATCCTCACAACGTCGAGCGCAAGACCTTCGTCGAGCATCACGGAGTCACCCAGCCCGCACCCGCGCCACGTTTCTCGCGCACCTCGGGTGAACTCACGCTCGCCCCCGCGCATGCCGGGCAGAACTCCCGTGAAGTACTCGAACGCTGGGGCTTTGCCGCTGATCGCGTCGAGGCACTCGTAGAGTCGGGCGCGGTGAAGCAAGCCTGATGGGCACCCTCGTCTGCTTTCACGCACACCCCGACGACGAGGCCATTGCGACGGGTGGAACGATGGCGCGGGCCGCCAAAGAAGGTCACACCGTGGTGCTCGTCGTTGCAACGGGCGGGGAACACGGCGAGGTGCCCGACGATCTCGCACCGGGCGAGAGCCTCGCCGAGCGTCGTCGCCGCGAGACCGAGGCATCGTGTGCGGAACTTGGTGTTGCCCACGTCGAATGGCTGGGTTACCGCGACAGCGGCATGACGGGTTGGGAACAAAACGGTCACGACGGCGCATTCGTCGGTGCGGCCGTCGACGAGGCTGCGGGGCGGCTGGCCGCGATTCTCGCCAGGCACAAAACCGACGTCCTTACCGTCTACGACTGGCACGGGAATTACGGCCACCCCGACCACATCATGGTGCACAGGGTCGGCCACCGCGCCGCGGAATTGGCAGGGGTGGCACATGTCTACGAGGCAACGATGAACCGCGACGACATGCGCCGCATGCGCGATCAGGCGTACGCCGCGGGATTGATCGACCCGGACAATGACTGGGATCCCGATGGTCCCGCCGACGACGGCAACCCGATGGGTCTGCTCGAGAGCGAACTCACGCATCGCATCGATGTCGCCGATTTCATCGACGTGAAGCGTCGCGCGATACAAAGCCACCGCAGTCAGATCACCGACACGGGCTGGTTCGCAAAGATGCCCGAGGAGGCGTTCCGCAGTGCGTTCGGAGCCGAGTGGTACCGCAAGGCGGGCGATCCGGGTCCGTTGCGCGACGGCTGGTTCTTTTGATGCCACGGCTCCACCTCGTGCGGCACGGACGCGCGACTGCAGGTTGGAACGTCGACCCCGACCCGGCCCTGGATGATCTTGGTCGAAGGCAGGCGCATGGGGTCAGCGACAAACTCTTCGTTCTCGGCCCGCTACCGGTGTTGTCGAGTCCGTTGCGGCGATGCCGCGAGACCTCCCAGCCCTTGGCGTCACGGTGGGGTGTCGATGTGGTCATTGATCCACGCGTCTCGGAAATTCCCTCACCCCAGGGTCACACACTCGAAACGAGAATGGATTGGCTGCGCTCGGCAATGGCAGGCACGTGGTCGCAGGTGATCGCCTCCGACGGCCTGCGCTACGCCGACTACCGGGACAATCTTCTCGGTGCGCTGGCGTCGCTTTCCACTGACACGGTGATCTTCAGTCACTTCATTGCCATCAACGTCGTGATCAGTGCCGCAACGGGCGATGATCGCATGGTGATCGCGAGCCTTGACAACTGTTCGGTGACCACCGTCTCTTCCGATGGATGTGGAGGTTTCACGATCGAGTCGATGGGCAACGAAGCCGACACCCTCATTCGCTAGATTCGAGTCGTGGTCGCCCTGCTCCTCCGTGATTTCCACCAGAACTGGTCGTGGTTCATGATCATCGGCAACGGTTTCGCGGGCCTGTGGTCACTGGGTGCCCACAGATGGGAGGCGCTGCGGTCGCGGGCATTGTGGTGGTTCATCGCAGTGGCCGAGGCTGCCGTGTTCGTCCAAGTCGCCCTCGGTGTTGCGCTTGTCAACAAGTACAAGCTCGAGTTTCCGGCGTTTCATGCCTTCTACGGATTCGTGGCCATCATTGCTGTCGCGATCATTTACTCGTACCGCAACCAGATGAAGAAGAAGCTTTACCTGCTCTACGGCGGGGGAGGACTATTCCTGATGGGCCTCGGAATCCGCGCCTTCCTCGTCGGCCAATAGGGTTCTTGGCGCACAGCGGTGCGCAACCTGCACCTGAGCGCCGAGAAGCCTCAGGCGTTGGTGAGGGATTTGTCGAGTGAGTCGAGGGACTCGCGCAACTGATGCGGCAGCTTCGGTCCGAAGGCCGCATAGTGCTCGCGAATCTGGGGAATCACCTCGCGCCAGCCGGTGACGTCGACGGACAAAAGTGTGTCGAGGTCAGCGCCGTCCAGCGAGAGGCCGCTGGTATCGAGATCCGCCGGCGTCGGCAGAAAACCGATCGGTGTCTCGACGGCCGCGGCCGAGCCGTCGACGCGCTCGAACACCCACTTGAGGACCCGGCTGTTCTCGCCGTAACCCGGCCACAGGAAGCGGCCGTCTTCGTCGCGCCGGAACCAGTTGACGAAGAAGATCTGCGGGAGGTTCTCCGCCTTGGCGCGCGAACCGACGCGCAACCAGTGACCGAAGTAGTCGGCCATGTTGTAGCCGCAGAAGGGCAACATCGCCATCGGATCAAAGCGCAACTTGCCCACGGCCCCTGCCTGAGCAGCCGTGGTTTCCGAGGCCATGATGGATCCGAGGAACACTCCGTGCACCCAGTCGAATGCCTGGGTCACCAGCGGAACGGTGGTGCGCCGCCGGCCGCCGAAGAGGATGGCCGAGATCGGTACGCCACGGGGGTCTTCCCACTCGGATGCGATCGACGGACACTGTGATGCGGGGGCGGTGAAACGAGCGTTCGGGTGCGCCGCCGGTGTCTCGGTCTCCGGCGTCCATGCGTTGCCGCGCCAGTCGGTTGCGCGAGGAGGTGCATCGTCGCTCATTCCCTCCCACCACACGTCGCCATCGGGCGTGAGCGCGGTGTTCGTAAACAGACAGTTGCCCCAGAGCGTTTCCATCGCATTCGCATTGGTGTCGTAACCGGTGCCGGGGGCGACACCAAAAAACCCAGCCTCGGGATTGATGGCGTACAGGCGGCCATCGTCCCCGAACTTCATCCAGCAGATGTCGTCGCCGATGGTCTCGGCCTTCCAGCCCGGGATCGTCGGCACGAGCATCGCAAGATTGGTCTTGCCACAGGCCGACGGGAACGCTGCGGCGATGTACTTGGCAACGCCGCGGGGGTTGGTGAGTTTGAGGATCAGCATGTGCTCGGCGAGCCAGCCATGGTCGCGGGCCATCACCGAGGCAATGCGCAGTGCGAAACACTTCTTGCCGAGCAGGGCGTTGCCTCCGTAACCCGAGCCGTAGCTCCAAATCTCGCGCGTCTCGGGGAAGTGGACGATGTACTTGTTGTCGGGGTTGCACGGCCAAGCCGAATCCTGTTGACCTGCCGCGAGTGGAGCGCCGACCGAGTGCACGCAGGGCACCCACTGGCTCTCGCCCAGGACATCGAGGGCACCCTGGCCCATGCGCGTCATGATGCGCATGCTCACGGCCACGTACGCCGAGTCGGTGAGCTGCACGCCGATGTGGGCAATCGGTGATCCGAGGGGTCCCATCGAGAAGGGCACGACGTACATCGTGCGACCCCTCATCGCGCCCCGATAGAGCGACATGAGTTCCTCGCGCATTTCGTCGGGGTGGCGCCAGTTGTTGTTGGGCCCGGCATCGGCCGCATCCGCCGAGCAGATGAACGTGCGGTCTTCGACACGCGCCACGTCACCCGGGTCGGAGTGCGCCCAGTAACTGTTCGGACGCTTTGCCTCGTCGAGTTTCGTGAAAGTCCCGGCACCGACGAGTTGCTGGCAGAGACGCTCGTACTCTTGTGCGCTGCCGTCACACCAATAGATGTCGCTCGGTTCGAGAACTGCAGCCCAGTCCTTGACCCATTGCTGCAGTTTGGCGTTCTTGGTGGTGGCGCTCACGCGTCCTCCTCGGCGGGGTTTTCAAACGGGGGTATCGAAGTCTGCCTACGAAAAACTCGGTGGACAAACGATAAACGCTGGGGGGCTGGGGCGAGAACTTCGGGTCAACCGGTCAGAAACCAGGGGTGCCCATGTCGGACTCGGAACCAAGGCCCAGTCCCGTCGCCCGGCCCTCTGAATCGAGGGCGAAAACCACGCGTTGGCCCTGCCGCAACATGCGAAAGATCGAACCTTCGAGAGCGTTGGGTGCGAGGTTGTACTCGCTGAGATCCTTGTCACTGATCACAATGCCATCGCCCGAACCCGGGTCGTAGGCCTTGATGATCCCTTGCATGCGGTCCAGTTTCGCAGACTTTGGTCGCGGCGGGCTAGCGAGCGGCCTTGACGACCTTGCCGGACTTGGTGCAGGCGGTGCATACGTAGAGACGCCTGGGCACGCCATCGACGAGGGCTCGCACACGCTGGACGTTCGGGTTCCAGCGGCGCTTGGTGCGCACGTGCGAGTGCGACACCGACATACCCCACGAAGGGCCTTTACCGCAGATCTCACACTTGGCCGACATGGATGCCGAGGCTAACAGCGAGCGGTGCGGGGCCCAACCAGCGGGAACCCGAATCCCAAGGGCCAATCGGAGCGGGGAACAACCGCGGCGCGGCGTTTCATTACGCTTTGCCCCGTGTCTGGCACCGATCGGCTCTCTGCTGGCCAAATCCGCGACGTCGTCGCCACGTTCCGCGAGACGATCCGCCGCCATCAATCGGCGATCAACCGCCTCAACGTCTATCCGGTGCCCGACGGCGACACCGGAACGAACATGGCGCGAACCCTCGATGCCGTGGTCGCCGAAGTCGACGATCGCATCGCCAAGGCCGGACTGTCCTTCGAATCGGTCTGTGGAGGTATCAGCCACGGTGCGCTGATGGGTGCGCGCGGCAACAGCGGTGTCATCTTGTCGCAGGTCTTGCGTGGTCTCGCCGCCAGGTTCGTGTCACCCGATGGGGGCGGTGTCACCGCCGTGCGGCTCGCCGACGGAATGCTCGAAGCCTCGAAATCAGCCTATGAAGCGGTGTTGAAGCCGATCGAGGGCACGATCCTCACCGTGGTTCGCGAGTCGGCGGATGCCGCCGTCGCGTGTGCAGCCACGGGAGGCGACCTCGCGTCGGTGCTTCGCGCGGCACGTGACACCGGCCGTGACGCCTTGCGCCGCACGCCCGAACTGCTGCCTGTGCTCAAACAGGCGGGGGTGGTCGACGCGGGGGGTGCGGGTTATCTCCTGCTGCTCGATGCGTTCCTTCACGTGGTCGCCGCCGAGGCCCTGCCCGAACCCGACGAATCGGTCGGTCCTGATCTCGTCGCGCTCGAGGCGGTCGCGCACCGGCCGGCCCCGAACGGCGTCGACATCAGTGAACTGCGCTACGAGGTGATGTTCCTCTTGGACATCGCCGACGCGCAACACCGCGCGTTCATCGAGGCCTGGGGCCGCATCGGTGACTCGATTGTCGTCGTCGGTGGCGAGGGGCTCTACAACTGCCACATCCACACGAACGACATCGGTGCGGCAATCGAGGCACCGCTCGAACTTGGTGGTCGTCCGCGGGCCATTCGTGTCACCGACCTCTTTGAAGAAGTCGCCGACGAACATGCCAAACGGGAGGCCGAACTCGGGGTCGTGGCGGGCGATGTCGTGCACCCCGCACGTGCCGGCCTTGTCGGACTTGCAGGTCAGCACTCGAGCTCGCTGCCGCCCGTGACGTGCGCGGTCGTCGCGGTTGCGAGCGGCGACGGTGTTGCCGAACTGTTCGGCCAACTCGGTGTTCATGGCGTCGTGTCCGGCGGGCAGTCGTTGAATCCCTCGACGGCCGAACTTCTCGACGCCGTCGAGCGCATGAACGCGAACCAAATCGTTCTGTTGCCGAACAACAAGAACATCATCCCGGTCGCCAACCAGGTCGGTGAACTGACCAACAAGGATGTCCGTGTGGTGCCCTCATGTTCGATGCCCGAGGCCCTGGCATCGCTTGTTGTGTACGACCCCGAGGCATCGGCCGAACGCAATGCAACCGAAATGAGCGCCGCTGCCGCGAGTGTGGCGACGGGTGAAATCACCCGGGCCGTCCGCGACACCGACAGCGATGCCGGCCCCATCGCCACGGGTGACTGGATCGGCATCGTCCGAGGCGATGGAATCGTTGCGATCGGTGGAACCTGGCTCGCTGCGGCGACGCGACTGCTCGACCACCTCATTTCATCCGACCGGGAAATCCTGACCGTGCTGGTGGGGGCCGAGGCCACGGGTGAAATGACGGCCGAATTGTCGGCTTGGATGGTCGATCACCACCCGAGCATCACGGTCGAGATCCACCACGGTGGGCAGCCGCTCTATCCATACTTGTTCGGTGCCGAGTAAGACCGCCGACTCCGCCGAGGAGACCAGCGCGGGTCCATTGACCCTCGCCGAACTGCAGGCGAAGAACTTCGACAGTTTCAGGGGCATCGGCGAGAAACGCGCGGCCGACCTCCACGCCCTGGATGTCGACAACGTCCTTGACCTCCTCATGTACTACCCCCGCCGCTGGGTGGACCGCACGGCGGAGTGTCGGGTCCGCGATCTTGCCCCCAACGTGTCGGCGCTGGTCGTCGTGGACGTGTTGTCGGTTGACAAGCGCACCACACGCAACAGGAAATCGATGGTCACCGTTCGGGTGGGCGATGCCACGGGCAAGTTCACGCTGACCTTCTTCAATCAACCGTGGCGCAGCCGACAGTTGTATGCGGGTCTCACGATTTCCGTGTGGGGAAAACCCGACACCTTCCGGGGTGTGCTGCAGATGACGAATCCCATCGTCGACCTCATTGGTGACCGCACCGGTCGTATCGTGCCCATCTACCCGCAGAGCGGCGACAACGGGGTCAAGACCTGGGAGATGGCGAAGTGGGTCGAGAGCGCCCTTTCCAAATGTTCACCGCGGGGTGTGGTCGATCCGGTTCCCGAAGACGTACGACACAAATACGGTCTCGCGCCCCGCTTCGAGGCGATGAAGTCGATTCACCTGCCGTCCTCGATGGACGAAATGGAAGGTGCGCGGCGTCGGCTGGCCTTCGACGAATGTTTGCGCGTTCAGACGTACCTCGTGCGGGAGAAGAAGCGGATCGAGCTCTCCGCACGAGGCATCGCCCATTCCACGCGAGGCGTGTTCGTCGACCAGTTCATCGAGAACCTCGCGTTTCCCTTGACGTCGGCGCAGCACCGTGTCATCGCCGAAGTCGCCGCCGACATGTCACGAACCGTGCCGATGAACCGCCTCCTGCAGGGCGACGTCGGCAGCGGCAAAACTGTCGTCGCCGTCGCGACTTTGTTGACCGCCGTCGAAGGCGGCTACCAGGGTGCGTTGATGGCCCCGACCGAAGTCCTGGCCGAACAACACTTTGCTGGAGTCACGCGACTCCTCGATGGCCTCGTCGTCTCCGACCCCGAGAACCTCTTCGGCGACCGACCGGTGCGCGTGGAACTGCTGACCAACCGTGTCACCGGTGAACAACGTCGTCGTGTCGTTGCCGGACTGGCCGACGGATCGATCGACATCGCAATCGGAACCCACGCTCTCATCCAGAAGGGGATCGAGTTCAAGTCACTCGGCGCGGTGGTGGTCGACGAACAGCACCGCTTCGGAGTCGAGCAACGGGCGAGATTGCGTGAAATGTCGGAGATCCGCCCCGACACGCTGGTCATGACCGCGACACCGATTCCTCGCACGGCGGCATTGACGATTTTCGGAGACCTCGATGTCAGCGTGCTCGATGAGATGCCCCCGGGCCGTACCCCGATCGTCACGCACTCGGTTGCGGGTCGGGCCGAGACGGGTGCGATGTGGGCCGCGGTTCGCGCTGCCGTCGGTCGCGGGGACCAGGTCTACGTGGTGTGTCCGCTCATCGAAGAGAGCGAGAAGCTCGAGGCGGCCTCGGCCGAGGCGACCTTCGCCGAACTTCGAGACGGGGAACTCTCGGGTCTGCGAATCGGGCTCATGCACGGTCGCATGAAGTCCGTGGAGAAGGACGCGGTGATGGAGTCGTTCCGTCACGCCGATCTCGATGTGCTCGTCGCCACGACGGTCATCGAGGTCGGAGTCGACGTGCCCAACGCGACGCAGATGGTGATTCTCGACGCCGACCTCTTCGGCATCGCTCAGTTGCACCAGTTGCGCGGCCGCGTGGGTCGTGGAGAGAAGGCTTCGGAGTGCTGGCTCGTGACACGCCTGTCCGACGACGAACTGATCGCTGAAATGAAGCCGCGTATAGAGGCGCTCGTGGCCTCGACCGATGGTTTCGAGCTGGCCGAGGTGGACCTGCAGTTGCGTGGTGAGGGAACGATCATGGACAAGCGGCAGAGCGGCGGCAGCGACGATCTCAAACTTGCTTCGTTGAGGACCGACCGCGATCTGATCGAGGCGGCCCGCGATGTCGCGATCGACTTAGTCGGTGACGACGTCACCCTGTCGGCCCATCCCGAGATTCGCGACGAAGTGCGACTCTTCATCGAGGATCGTGGCCGTGAGGACTTTGTCGTCAGAAACTGAGTGGCCGGAAATCAGGTACCGGACGAGTCGACGTCGTCGCTCTCAAGAATGATGTCCCACCGGTCCCGGCAGTCCCGACAGCGGTAGGCCACGACATCCCCGACCACCCATGTTCCGTCCTCGCGCGGGGGAGTGAGCAGGTGGGCGACCCCGCCGCAGTCGACGCAGATGCTCTCGGGCGGTGGTTGCTGCACGGTTTGATTATTGCCTGACAGACTGCTCCCATGCGTGTGGTTGCGGGCGAGTTGCGAGGTCGCCGCATCGACGGTCCCGAGGGTGATGCCATACGTCCGACAACCGACAAGGTGCGCCAAGCAGTGTTCAACGCACTCGGCAGTCTCGATGTCGTCGAAGACGCCGTGGTCGTCGACCTCTTTGCCGGTTCGGGCGCCCTTGGTATCGAGGCACTCTCACGCGGGGCGGTGCGATGCACCTTCGTGGAGAACGACCGTCGCGCTCTTGGTGCCATGAAAGCAAACATCGAGGCACTCGGTATCGGGAGCCTGTCCAGGGTCGCCCCAATCGACATCGTGCGCGACGTCACGTCGGCCGGGGCGCTGCGCCTGCGCGAGGAACTCTCCGACGCGACGCTCGTTCTTGCCGATCCGCCTTACGGCTTCCAACAATGGAACGAGATCTTCACCGCGGTCGAATCAGCCGCCGCCTCGGTGGTGTTCGTCGTCGAGACCGAATCGCGGGCCGCCCCGCACCACGAAGTGCCCAGGGGCTGGCGGGCCATCCGTCGCCGTGACTACGGGCGCACAACCGTGGGGTTTTTCGTCCGCGACGGCGCGAATGCCGACGGGTCATGAACGCGCGGTTGTACCGTTGCAGATGGAAGGTACGCGCATCATGAAGGCTCTATACCCGGGCAGTTTCGATCCGATACATCTCGGTCACATCGACGTGATCGAACAGGCATCCCGACTCTTCGGCCATGTCGTTGTCGCCGTCCTTCACAACCCCGAAAAGCAGGGTGGTCTCTTCGGCATCGACCAGCGCATTCATCTGATCAATGGTGCGCTTGGCGACGGTCCGTGCGCGGGTAAGTATTCGGTCGGGGCATTTTCCGGCCTTGCGGTCGACGCAGCGAAGGCCACCGGCGTCGACTTCATCGTCAAGGGCCTGCGCAACGCAGGTGACTTCGAGATGGAACAGCAGATGGCCCACACCAACTTCGCGATCGCCGGTATCCGAACCATCTATCTGCCCTGCAGCCCCGAACGCTCGTGGGTGAGCAGCCGCTTCGTCCGCGAGATCGCCCGGTATGGAGGCGACCCCTCGTCCATGGTGCCGGCCAACGTCACTGCCGCGCTGAAGGAGATGTTCTCATGAGCTACGACGATGACCACAGCGACTTCGATCAACGACCCGTCGAGCCCCAGATGGGTGACGCCGAGGCTCTCGTGCGACGCACACTCGACATCATCGCATCGGCGCCGAACATGCCGCTCTCGAGCACCCCGCGCCTCGACCGCGACGAAATAATCGAGATCCTCGAAGACGCTCTCGGCCGACTGCCCGAAGAAATACGTCAAGCAAGGTGGATGCTGCGAGAGAAACAGGAATTCGTCAACAAGGCACGCCGCGAAGCCGATGAAATCATCGAAGCTGCTCGCGTGCAGGCCGAGCGCATGGTTCAGCGCACCGAAGTTGTCCGCGCGGCCGAGTCCCGCGCGCGCTCAGTGATCGAGAACGCCGAGGCCGATGCACGTCGTTTGCGAATGGAAACCGAGGACTTCCTCGATCAACGCCTCGGCAGCTTCGAAATCCTCCTCGATCGTTTGATCAAGACCGTGGCCGCGGGTCGCCAGCGCCTCTCGATCGGCAACCGTCGAGAGACCGACGAACCGCAACCGACCGACCCCTCGGGCGAGATCCAGGGGTTCTTCGACCAAGACCGTTTCTGATCTTCGCCGGGCCGTTGTGACATCTCCGCTCTCGGGTCTCGTCGTCAACGTTGCCGAGGTGCTGCGGCGCGTCGGCAACGTCAAGGAGATCGACGTGTCGGTTGACAGTGACCTGCTCGAACTTGGAGACGATCGCGTCGCAACCCAAGACGTGCCGATTGCTTTTCATCTCGAATCGACGAACACCGGAATCCTCGTGTGCGGCACGGTTTCGGCCGCATACAGCGACACGTGCAGGCGGTGCCTGGCCGATGTGCGCGACACGGTCACCGTCGCGATCGGCGAGTTGTACCAGCGCGAGATCACCGACCCGGATGCCTACCCGATCGAGGGCGAGCAGTTGCTTCTGGCGCCGCTGGTCCGAGAGCACCTGTTGCTGGCCCTGCCCGATGCGCCCCTTTGTCGCACCGACTGCCCCGGGTTGTGTCCGGTCTGTGGCGCAGACAAAGCGAACCCCGCCGAGGCCGACTGCGGCTGCGCCGTTGGCGCCTCGGACCCCCGTTGGGCCGCGCTCGATGCCCTACGCGCAGACCTTGACGACCGTTGAATGCGGGTGGGCGCAACCGCCGTCGCGCCGATAACCTCTCGGGGCTGAGATAGACGCCCATCGGAGACAATCGTGGCTGTACCAAAGAAAAAGAAGTCGAAGGCGAAGACCCACAGCCGCAAGTCCGCAAACATGCGTCTGGGAATGCCGTCGCGCAGTGTGTGCCCCCGCTGTGGTGCGACGAAGAAGCCACACGTGGTGTGCGGTGTGTGCGGTTGGTACAAGGGTCGTACCGCCGTCGAAGTCGCCTAATCTCGATCCGTGAATCTTCCCGTGGCGGTCGACGCTCTCGGCGGCGACAAGGCTCCCGATGAAGTCCTGAAGGGAACCCTCGACGCGGTCGATGCCGGTATTCCCTGCGTGCTCGTGGGCCCGGACAACCTCGCCGAGTTGACCTCGGTCGACCTTTCGTCCCTCGAGGTGATCCGTGCGAACGAAGTCATCGCAATGGACGAAGACCCGGCGGGTGCGGTGCGTCGCAAGAAAGATTCGACGCTTGTTCGCGCGGCCGAAGCAGTGCGCGATGGCAAGGCCTCGGCGATGATCTCAGCCGGCAACACCGGTGCCACGATGGCCTCGGCCCTCTTGCGCATGGGTCGGGTGAAGGGCGTCAACCGCCCGGCCATCGCCACGCCGATCCCCGTCCCTGGTCACACGCCGACGGTTCTCCTCGACGCGGGCGCCAACACCGAAGTGCAGGCCGACTGGCTGGTTCAGTTTGCCGTCATGGGCTCCATCTATTCTGCGCGCCGCTTCGGCATCGCACAGCCGCGTGTCGGTTTGTTGTCGATCGGTGAAGAGCCCGGCAAAGGTGACACCCTGCGCAAAGAGGCGTACGAACTGCTCGCTGTCGCACCCGGGATCAACTTCATCGGCAACGTCGAGGGTCGTGACATCATGACGCCCGACGTCGACGTGGTCGTCGCCGACGGCTTCACGGGGAACGTGGTCCTCAAGACGCTCGAAGGCAGCCTCAAGACCGTGGTGAGGGCACTTTTTTCGGCCTTCGGGTCCAACCCCGACCACAAAGTGCACGCGGATGCGTTGCTTCCCACACTGTTGCCGTTGTACGAATCGCTCGACCCCGACACGTATGGCGGTGCGATCCTTCTCGGTGTCGATGGCGTGTGCATCATCTCGCACGGTTCGTCATCGGCTCGAGCGATGCTCAACGGCATCAAGGTCGCCAGAGAAATGGTCGACTCCGGCATGGTCGAGGCCATCCGCTCGGCGATCGGTCTAATCTCGAGCGCGTCCGTCAATGATGGATGATGACAAGAACCCGACTGCAACACCACAGGAGACAGACATGGCATCAATTGATCGGGCCGGAGTCCTTGCGATTGTTCGCGCCCAACTTTCCGAGATTCTCGAAATCGATCCGGGTGCGATCTCCGAAGGCCAGTCCTTCGTCGACGACCTCGACGCCGACTCGCTGGCACTCATCGAGCTCGTCGAGGCCCTCGAGGAAGAACTCGCCGACGTCGTCGCCGGTTTTCGCATCGAGGACGAAGACCTCCAGGACCTAAAGACGGTCCGGGATGCCGTCGACTATGTCTATGGTCGAGTCTCATCCGGATCCTGAGGCGCTCGGTCGGTTGGCGGCCGGCTTCGACCACGGGTTCGCCGATCCGACACTGCTCGTGCGCGCGATGCAGCACCGGTCGTGGCAGGCCGAGTACGACGCACCCGAATCCAACGAGCGCCTCGAGTTCCTGGGAGATGCGGTTCTCGGCTGGGTTGTTGCCGACATTGCCTTCACCACGTTCGGCGAACTTTCCGAGGGGCGCCTGACGGACCTGCGCAAGAGCGTCGTCAACGCCAAGGCTCTCGCATCGTTGGCGCGCCAGGTGAACCTCGGTCCGGCCCTGTTGTTGGGCCGCGGTGAGGATGCGGCGGGTGGACGGACGAAAACGTCGATTCTCTCCGATGCTTTCGAGGCCGTCATCGGTGCGATCTACCTCGATGCAGGGCCGACCGTCGCCTATGAGAAGGTGAGGCGTCTGTTGCTGCCGGCGATGCAACGCGCGTTGCCCAACATAGACAAGTTCGACGCAAAGACCGTGCTCCAAGAGCGTGCCGCACGGCTTGGTTTGTCCGCACCCAGGTACGTGGTCGTGAGCGACGGACCTGACCACGCGCGAACCTTCACGGCACGTGTCATCGTCGGTGACGTCGAGGCGCTCGGTGCGGGGGCATCGAAGAAGACCGCCGAACAAGTGGCGGCGGAGGGCGCACTGGGTCGTTTGTCCGAGCCGATCGACGGCTGAGCCGCGACATGCCCGAGCTGCCCGAAGTCGAGACGGTACGAAGGTCACTCGATGCCGCCGTCGTCGGTTCACGCGTGACCAGGGTCGACATTGACCGGCTCCGCAGCGTCCGCCGGACGGGCCCCGACGTGGTGCGGGCGGGTCTTGTCGGCGAGACCTTCATCGGGACCCGTCGACGGGGCAAGTACCTCTTTTTCGATCTTGCGAACGGCAATTCGATGATGGTGCACCTGCGCATGAGCGGGCGTTTGTTGCTCGCGGCCCCGGACTCTCCTCGTGAGGCTCACACGCACGTGGTGTTGCGGCTGGAGCGGACCGGGGCCGCGTCGAGCGAGTTGAGGTTCGTCGACCCCCGCACGTTCGGTGAGGTCGTGGTGTTCAATCCCGACGACGACCTCGTTCCCGAAGTCGACCGACTGGGCCTCGATCCGCTCGTCGACGAGTTCAGTTTCGACCAATTCCATGCGGCGGTCGGGGGCCGCCGCCGCGGTTTGAAGGCCGTGCTTCTGGATCAGTCAGTGATCGCGGGGATCGGCAACATCTACGCCGATGAGATCATGCACCGCGCACGTCTGCGGTGGGATCGCCGGGTGGACACCCTCGCAACCGCTCGGTTGAAGCTGTTGCACCGCACGACGGTCGAGGTGCTGTGCGAAGCAGTCGCCGCCGGCGGGTCGACCCTCTCCGACACGCAGTACGTCGACGCGCTCGGCCGCGAGGGCATCTTCCAGACCGAGCACCGCGTCTACGCGCGGGAGGGGGAGAGGTGCATCACGTGCGGGCGGGGGATCATCCGCCGCGTCACGGGGGCAGGTCGCTCCACGCATTTTTGTCCCGTCTGTCAGCGCTGAACGACTCGGGAAAGACGTAGCGAAACGGCGCGATCTTGTAAGTTCGGATTGCTGTGTTTCTCAAGTCCCTGACCCTGAAAGGCTTCAAATCCTTCGCCGACACCACGGTGCTGGAACTAGAACCGGGAATCACGGTCGTCGTGGGCCCGAACGGGTCGGGCAAGTCGAATGTCGTTGATGCCATCGCGTGGGTTCTCGGTGCGCAGGCGCCCTCAGCGGTGCGTAGCCAGAAGATGGACGATGTCATCTTTGCCGGCACGGAAAAGCGCCCTGCGCTCGGGCGCGCCGAGGTGGTGCTGACACTCGACAACTCGGCCGGTCTTTTGCCGATCGAATTCACCGAGGTCACCGTGGGTCGCACGCTCTTCCGTTCCGGTGAGAGCGAGTACTCGATCAACGGTGTCGAGTGTCGTCTACTCGACGTGCAGGAACTGCTCTCCGACGCGGGTGTCGGTCGTCAGCAGCACGTCATCGTCAGCCAGGGCCAGATCGATGCGGTGCTCAACGCACGACCCGAAGACCGCCGCGCCATCATCGAGGAAGCAGCCGGTGTCTTGAAGTACCGCAAGCGGAAGGAAAAAGCGGAACGACGCCTCGATGGTACCGAGGCAAACCTCCTGCGCGTCCAGGACCTCATCCGTGAGGTACGCCGGCAGTTGCGCCCGCTGGAACGGCAGGCCGAGGCAGCGCGCCGTCACGGCGCGCTCGTCACCGAATTGAAGGCCCTTCAGATCTACGTCGCAGGGCGCGAAATCGCCGCTACCCGCGCCCGCCTGGTGGTTCTCGCCGGCGACAAAGCAAACGGCGCGCGCACCGAACGCGAGCAGCGTGCCCGCCTGGCCGAACTCGACGCGCTGGTGCTGTCGTCGGAAGCCGACCTGACCGCTCTCGGTGATACCGGTGTGAGTGATCAGCTGGTGCGTGTCGAACAGTTACGCGAGCGCGCCCGAGGCCTCGCGGCACTTCTCGCCGAACGCCGCCGTTCGATGGAGCGTGAACGCAGCCAGTTCATGGACGCCGATGTCATGGCTTCACTCGAAGTCGATGCCGCGGCGCTGCGCGGGGAGCTCGATTCGATCAATTCCGAGCTGTCGCTCGTCGACCCCGAGCGTGAGTCGCTCGAGCGTGACGAGGCAGACTTTGCACTGCGTCGGCAAGCCGCGGGTGACGAGGACGTCGCCGAGCTGCCGACACCCGTTGCCGCAAGCGCGGCGGCCGAGGTGCGCGGGGAGTTACGAACCCTGCGTGCGAACGACGAACGTGACCATGCCGAACTGCAGCGTGTCGTGACCCGCATCGCGCAACTAGACGATCGTGCGCTGCGTTTGGCAGCCGACATCGAGCGCCTCGGCAACGATTACGAGTCTGCGGAGGGTGCCGCCAAGCGGATCGAAGACGAGGTGCGTGGTCAGTCCGAACGTCGGGCCGCAGCCGAAGCCACGCTCGACGCGGCCACGCAAGCCGGCGCAACCGCAGCCGCTTCGCTGGCGCACTGGAATGCCCGTGTCGAGGTGTTGCGCGAGGCACTCGAAACCGCGCGGTCTCGCGCCGGGCTGCAACATCTCGCCGACGTGGGCGGCGTGGTCGGTGCCCTCGTCGATCTCATCCGTGTCGAAGATGGTTGGGAGGCCGCGGTGCACGCGGCGCTCGGTGATGCCGTCGCCGGAATCGTCCTGCGCGATGCCTCGGCTGCGCGTGAAGCATTGTCGAGCCTGGACTCGAAGAGTGTGAACGGAGCGGTGCTGGCGCTCGGTGGCACGCAGAAGGCAGCCGTGGTGACTCCCGCCGGTGTGCGACCCGTTCGGGGTGTCGTGCGCGCAGCAGGACCGGATGCCGCCGCGATCGACTCACTGCTCGACACGCTGCTGTCGCGCGCGGTCATCGCCGATTCCTGGGCAACCGCCGTCGACATAGCGCTATCCAACCCCACCCTGCACGTCGTCACGCGTCGTGGTGACCGCTTTGCACCCTCGGGCTGGCGTATCGGCGGCCAGGCCGGTGCCGTCACTGCAGCAGCGCTCGAGGACGCAGTGGCCCGTCAGTCCGAGGCGAACACCGAATCCGATCGACGTGCGGGCGAGTTGGCGCGGACCCGCGCCGAAATGCAATCCGCGCGCAGCTCCTTCGCCGAACTTGAGCGTCGCCACGAACAACTGACGCGGGCGCGTCTCGCGGCGGCCGACAGCCTGCAGCGCGTCACAGGGGAGCGGCGCGAAGTCATCGCCGAGCTGGATGCGGTGCGTTCGCAGCGCGATGACGTCTCCGGCCGTCTCGAGCGGGCGGTATCGCGAATCGCGGAACTGGAAGTCGTCCTGCCCCGTCTCGAGGCCGACGAGGCGATGGAAGCCGAGACGATGCGCACCATCGGCGTGGCGCGAGCGGGGCTCGACGCCGAGGTATCGCGGCTCGCGCTGCGCCGCAAGGATCTCGAAGTGAGGTCCGTCGGCCTCGTCGAGCGTCAGCAGTTCGTGCAGCGACGTCTCGACGAAACCGAGTCCCGTCTCGCCGCAGACGCCGATGCTCGTGCACAAGCTGCCGGGGCACGTATTCGCCTGCAGCGGGCCTTCGACGCAATAGTCGGTCTCAGCGACCTGGTCGACCGTCACCGCATCACGACCGAGGCGTTACTCGTCGAGCTCCACGAGGCTCGTCGTCGCCAGAGCGACGAGGTGCGCGAAGTGGCCGCACGACTCGACACGGCACGCCGAGACCGTCAGGCGACCGAGCGCGAACTCGACGAGCAGCGTGAACGCGGTCGGCGTATCGATATCGACGAGGCCGAAGTGCGCATGCGACTCGAAGCCACCGTCGAGTCACTGCGCCGCGACCTGGAGGTCGAGCCCGAAGTCGCCGAGGCAACCGAGATGCCGGCGATCGCCGAGGGTGTCACCCCGATCGCGCGCGTGCGTGAACTCGAACGCGAACTCCGTCTGATGGGCCCGATCAACCCCTTGGCTCTCCAGGAGTTCACCGAACTCCAGAAGCGCCACGAATTCCTCGAGTCCCAGTTGGAGGACGTTCGCAACACGCGTCGTGATCTGCTGCGTGTGATCAAGGCCGTCGACGAGGAGATTCAGTCGGTGTTCGGCACCGCGTTCCACGACGTTGCGCGCAACTTCCAGGAACTGTTCGGCGGTCTCTTTCCCGGGGGTTCGGGCCGCCTCACTTTGACCCTGCCGGAAGATCTGCTGAACACGGGCATCGAAGTCGAGGCCCGACCGGGTGGGAAGAACGTCAAGAAACTGTCGCTTCTTTCGGGTGGCGAGCGGTCGCTCACCGCGCTCGCTTTTCTCTTCGCCGTGTTCCGCAGCCGCCCTTCGCCGTTCTACGTGATGGACGAAGTGGAGGCCGCCCTCGACGACGTGAACCTCTCGCGCTTTCTTGGCCTGCTCGGTGAGTTCCGCCGCGACGCTCAACTTCTCGTCGTTAGTCACCAAAAGCGCACGATGGAAGCGGCCGATTGTCTGCTTGGCGTCACCATGCAGCCGGGCGGTTCGTCGAAGGTGATAGTCGAGCGCGCGTCGAGCACCAACTAACGGCCATGGACAACGCGCCCCTCGTACTTCTTCTCCTCGTCGGCCTCGTCGTCGTCTTCGGTCTTGGTGTGGTCGTACTCAACCGTCGAAAGGCCGGCGACCGGGTGGCCGTCGAGTCGCCGCCCGCACCGAGCATCGAAAAGCCCCCCTCGGTTGCGGAGCCCGCGCCCCTCGCCCCGACGCGTCGTTTCACCAAGGCTGCGGGCATTTTCACGGGGGCGTTTGCCGGTGTGCGGGCGAGGGAAAAGATCACGGCCGACACCTGGGACGACCTGGAAGAAACACTTCTACGCGCCGACGTCGGCTTGACGGTGACGACGTCGCTGCTGTCGGGTGTGAGGTCCCGCGTCGACAAAAAGGAGGTCGTCGATCCCTCAGGTTTGGTCGATGCGCTGCAGACCGACATGGCCGCGCAGTTGAGTGCCAATGCGCGGGAGCTGATTTTCGATGCGTCGGTGAAGCAGCCCAACATCTGGCTCTTCGTTGGCGTCAACGGCGTGGGCAAGACGACGACGATCGGCAAGGTTGCCTTTGCGCAAAAGGCGAACGGTCGCAACGTCCTTCTCGCCGCCGGCGACACGTTCCGTGCCGCTGCCGGTGAACAGCTGCAAACCTGGGCTGCTCGGGTCGAGGTTCCGATCGTGCGTGGCAATGAAGGGGGCGACCCGAGTGCCGTCATCTTCGACGCCGTCCAGAGCGCGGCCGCGCGCGGATGCGACCTCGTTCTGGCCGACACAGCGGGCCGACTGCAGAACAAGACCAATCTCATGGAGGAACTGAAAAAGGTTCGCCGAGTCGCCGAGAAAGATGCCGGCACCGTCACCGAGGTCCTTCTTGTCATCGACGCCACGACCGGCCAGAACGGACTCTCGCAGGCGGCTCAATTCACCGAAGCGACCAACGTCACCGGAGTGGTGTTGACGAAACTCGACGGCTCGGCAAAGGGCGGTATCGTCTTTGCAATCGAGACGCAACTCGGGATTCCCGTGAAACTGGTGGGCCTCGGAGAGACCATCGCCGACCTCGTAGTATTCGACCCTGAGGAGTACATCAGGGAGCTGTTCGACTCAGAGGTCTGAGTCCTTTGGAACGGAGAAACATGAAGTCAACGAAGGTCGGCCTCTGTGGTTTGATCGCGGTCACTGTCGCGATGGTGGCCTGTGGAGACGATTCGCAGTCAAGCGATGACACAGTCGTGATGCAGGTCGAGACGACGGTTCCGGCCGAGACATCCACTGTTGTCGACACCACGGTTGTCCCGCAGACAACCGCACCAGCCGACACGATGGCTCCCATGACGACAGCGGCGCCTGTGCCGGCTCCGGTGCCGTTGCCCGCTGTCAAAATTCTCGGTGTTTCGGAAGGTAGTGGCAGTGGCGAGGCTTTTGTCAGGATCGACAAAAAGCCCGAAGGTTGGGCGAAGTTCAACGTTTCCATGAGAGCCTCGGGCGGGGACTCGGCGCGAACCACGGTCTTGGCAGTTCAAGACGGGGCATCGGAGGTCCTGATTACCGTGAATGCCCTGGAGTTCTTTGATGTGGCGCCCTTGAGGGTGTCGGTCTCTTGGGTCAACGATGCCGGCGTAAAGAGTGAAGTCGCATCGTTCGTATGTGAGGCAGGCATCACGCGAAGTGGCTGTTGATGGCCGTTGCCCATCCGCTTCGATACGAAGCGCCCGACCAACTGTGAGGTCGGGGTGGTTGTAGGATTTAAGTGATGGAGGTGTTGTCCCGCGTAAATGTCGCGGCCGTGGTCGGGTCTCTGGTGCTCGCCGCTTGCGGGGACGGCACGGGGGCGGCATCGTCTTTGCAATCGAGACGCAACTCGGGATTCCCGTGAAACTGGTGGGCCTCGGAGAGACCATCGCCGACCTCGTGGCGTTCGACCCCGACGAGTACGTGAGGGAACTCTTCGCTGCGGAGTCCTGAAAGATTCGGGGCCGCAGCGGACACTCAACCACCATGGGAGGCCACCTCTCGGTCGGTGCTGATCGTCGCGCACGCTTCGAAGAAGTGTTCGACGCTGCGTATGTCCCGGTTCAGCGTTACGTGCGGCGGCGTGGCGGCGGCGACGAAACCGACGATGTCGTAGCCGACACGTTCATGGTCGTCTGGCGCAGGCTCGATGACGTTCCGTCCGAGGCGGTCGTGCCGTGGTGTCTTGGGGCTGCGCGGCGGTGCCTTGCGAACCAGAGGCGGTCAACCAAGCGGCGCGCGCTCCTCAGGGATCGAGTGGCGAGGGAACCCGCACCTGTGCATGATGACTCGGGGGACGCTGATCTGGTGGCGGCACTTGCACGGCTTGATGACGAGCAGAGGGAGCTTCTCAGGTTGTCCGTTTGGGAGTGTTTCGGCGCGGGAGAGATCGCGGTGGTCCTGGGTATCACACCGAATGCCGTGAGCATCCGCCTGCACAGGGCGCGGCGCGAACTCGCCGGGCTGCTGGGGGCCGGAAAGAATTCGGATGGTGGGGGACATTCATCGGTTGATACACGCGATCGGAAGGAGGAACGATGACGGGTGACGAAATTCTCGAACGAATCGCCCGCATCGATCCCGTTCCGACGAATACATCCCTCGATCCGGTGACAAGCAGCCGGGCCCGTGAATTGAAAGGACTCATCATGTCGAGCGAACCCCAGGAGAGCGCCGTTGTCGCGAGGCCCCGGCGCGTCGGTCGATTGACCACCGCGGGTGCAGTTGCCGTTGGCGTCGTCGCGGTCGTCGTCGCGGTGGCACGCGGTGGATCGGGCGATGACGCCGAGCCGATCGTCTTTTCCGCTGCGCGGTCGACGTTGTCGTCGAGAACGGCCGGTGCGGCCGAGTCGACCGCTGACGCGGCGATGCCGAACAACAAGATGGCCGCCGTTGCCCCCTACGAGGTCGTGTACGAAGTCGAAGGCGACCTGCCGGCGCTCGACGACAAGGCCCAGTCGTGGAAGTCGAAGGGCGCACCTTCGAAGAAGCGGATGAATGCCATCGCCAAGGCTCTGGGCGTCGAAGGCGACCTCGTCGCTCGCAAGAAGGACGAGGGTGGCGGATTCGTTGCGGGCCCGATCGATGGCTCTGCCCCGTCGGTGAGCTTCGGTGACGCCGAGCTCGACCCGTATCTCAACTGGTACTACTCGCCCGCGTGGGCCACGTCATCTCGTTCTTCCGAACCCGCGGTTGCGCCCGACACCGCAACATCCGACTCTGCAACATCAGATGCCGTCGTTGAGGTTCCGGGGGAGATGAACAAGCCCGTAAACCTGCCCTCGAAAGACGAGGCGCGTGCGCGCACCAAGTCGATCATGAGCGAAGCCGGAGTCGACATTCGTGACGACGACATCGAGGTCTACGCCGACGAGTGGTCGGTGTCGGTGACCGCGTGGAGGCGTGTGGGAGATGTTCGAGCGCCGATGTCGTGGACGTTCGGTTTCGGCGACGAAGGCGAGATCACGTGGGCCGGTGGCAATCTTCTCTCCTTCGAAAAGGGTCCGAAGTTCCCGCGCGTCGGAGCGCTCGCCGGTGTCGAACGTTTGGGTGACCCGGAGTACTCGGGTTGGTACGGCTACGGCCCGGTTGCCAAGGGCATCACCGAGCCCGCATTCGCAGACGACTCAGCGGTGGTCGTACCGTCGCCCGCCGGTGATGCAACGACAACCGATTCACTTGTGCCGGTCGTGCAGACGGTCGTGATCACGGGCGTCAAGGAATCGCTGACTCCGATCATCGACGCTGACAACGTGATGTGGCTGGTGCCGTCGTACGAGTACGCCGTCAAGGACGGCTACACGATCAGCACACTTGCGATCACGGATGAGTTCATCGAGCAGGCCGCACCGACACCCGACATCATGGTGGGTGGTGGAACGAGCGGTAGTTCGGGTTCGTCCGGTGTCTCCGAGGGATCGGAGGGTTCCACCGGTTCGGGTGAAACGTTGCCGGCCGTCGTCGTGCCCGCCATCAGCCAAGAAGAGGCGGTCGAGTTGGTCGGTCTCACCGAGGACGAGGCCGTGAAGGTCGCCGAGTCGCGTGGTTGGATCACACGCGTGAGTTCGCGTGATGGCGAGGACTTCCCATTGACGATGGATTACGTGACGAACCGCTTGAATCTTGCGATCGTTGACGGAAAGGTGACCGGCGTCAGCGTTGGGTAGCCTCACGGGCGTCATGTTCGACAACCTCAGTTCAAAATTCGAGTCGATTCTCGGCAAGGTCCGCGGTCGCGGTCGCCTCACCGAGGCCGATGTCGACGAGGTTCTTGCCGAAATTCGTGCCGCACTTCTCGACGCCGACGTCAACGTCAGCGTCGCCCGCAACGTCGTCGCCCGCATTCGCGAGCAGGCCGTTGGCGCGGAACTCTCCAAGTCCCTCGACCCGGGCCAGCAGATCGTCAAGATCGTCAACCAGGAACTGACGGCGATCCTCGGTGGTGACACGCTCAAGATCACCTACGCCGGCAAACCCCCGACGGTGGTCCTCATGGCCGGTCTCCAGGGTTCGGGAAAAACCACAAGTGCGGCCAAGTTGGCGCGCTGGTTCAAGTCGCAGGGCCGTCAGCCCCTCCTGGTAGGCGCCGACCTGCAGCGTCCGGCGGCCGTCGAACAGTTGCGCACGCTCGGGCTCCAGATCGACGTTCCCGTGTTCTCCGACCCGAGCGACCCGGTCACCACCGCGACGCGCGGCCTCGCCGAGGCGCGGCGTATCGGCCGCGACGTTCTCATCGTCGACACCGCCGGCCGTTTGTCGATCGATGCCGACTTGATGGAGGAAATCCGCCGCATCAGCGACGCGGTCGAGCCGCACTACACGTTCCTCGTCATCGACGCGATGACCGGCCAGGACGCCGTCAACACCGCCGAAGCGTTCAATGCCACGCTCGAGATCGACGGGGTGATTCTTTCCAAGCTCGACGGCGACGCACGTGGCGGTGCCGCATTGTCAGTCAAGGAGGTCATCGGCAAGCCGATCGCCTTCGCGGCGACGGGTGAAAAAATCGATGCGTTCGAGCAGTTCCATCCCGACCGCATGGCCGGACGCATTCTCGGCATGGGTGACGTCCTCACGCTCATCGAGCAGGCCGAACAGGTTTTCGAAAAGGAAGAGGCCGAAGCGACCGCGGCAAAGTTGTTCGAGGGTGGGTTCACACTCGATGATTTCCTCGAACAGTTGCAGCAGGTCAAGAAGATGGGGTCGATCTCGAGCATCATGGGGATGCTCCCCGGCATGCCCAAGGAACTCAAGAACGCCGAGATTGGCGACGACCAAGTCAAGGTCACCGAGGCGATCATCCGCTCGATGACCCCCGAGGAGCGCCGCAGTCCCGACATCATCAACGGATCGCGTCGCGTGCGCATCGCCAAGGGCAGCGGTACGACCGTGCCCGACGTCAACCGCCTCGTCAAGCAGTTCAGCGAAATGCAGCGCATGATGAAGCAGATGGGCGGCATGTCGGGCAAGAAGCCGGGCAAGAAGGGCAAGCCACCCAAGGTGAACCCCGTCAAGATGGCCAGGGCCATGAAGCAAATGGGCGCCGGTGACCTCTCGGGTCTGGGTCCACCGAGCCAGCCGGGTCTGCCCGGCCAGAAAAACCCCGGGGCCTTTCCCGATTTTCGCGACTTCCGATAGCCTTTCTTAGTCCGGTCGCGGCCGTCTCCGGCCTCGACGACCCAGTTGCAGGAGTTTTCATGTCAGTCAAGTTGCGTCTCACCCGTGTCGGAAAGACCAAGCAGCCGCACTACCGCATAATCGTTGCCGACGAGCGCCGCTCGCGCGACGGTCGTTTCATCGAGATTCTCGGTCAGTACAACCCTCGTCAAGAGCCGTCGCACCTCAAGGTCGACAACGACAAGGCTGTTGCCTGGTTGAAGCAGGGTGCACAGCCCACCGATCGCGTGCGCAAGCTTCTCGAGATCTCGGGCGCGTGGGCACAGTTCACTGCCTCGAAGAGCGCCAAGTGAGCGACAGCGGCAACCTGGTTCCCGCACCCACGGCGACGGCGGTACTACAACACGTCGTCCGTTCGATCGTCGACGACCCCGATGCCGTGTCGGTCGACCATCGCGAGGGTGACGACAAGGTGTATCTCGAGGTGCGAGTCGGGTCGGGTGACCTCGGCCGGGTGATTGGCCGTCGCGGTCGCACCGCACAGAGCATCCGTACCGTGGTGCGTGCGGCGGCGAGTCGTGACGGCGTCGACGTCGACGTCGATTTTCTCGACGAGTAGCCCGCGTCGACCGACAAAGAGTGCCGATGAATGAACCGCCCGTCGGTCTGCTCGAAATCGGCAGACTGGGACGTACCCATGGGGTGCGTGGCGAGATGTATCTGAGTTTCGTTTCCGATCGTCCCGAGCGCCGGCGAGCCGGCTCGCGGGTCTTCGTTGGCGGGACGTGGCGCACGATCGAGGCGATTCGGTCCTCGAAGGAGCGTTACCTCGTGGTGTTCGAGGGCCTTGGCGTGCGCGAAGAGGCGGCGAAGTTGACGAACGAGGTCGTCTACGGCGAGCCGATCGATGACGCCGCCGCCCTGTGGGTCCATGATCTGATCGGCGCCCGCGTCGTTGCATCCGATGGCACCGAGTTCGGCACGTGCGTGGCGGTGGTCGACAATCCCGCACACGCGATACTCGAGACCGACCGTGGCGTGCTGATTCCGGTTCCCTTCGTCACGTCGCACAAAGAGGGCGTCGTGACGGTGACGCCACCCGATGGACTGCTCGACCTGCAGGACAACACCTGATGCGCGTCGACGTCTTTGGTGTCTTTCCCGGCATCGTGGATGCATTCTGTGGCCAAAGCCTTCTCGGCAAGGCGCGCGAATCGGGTCTCTTGGATCTGCGTGCGCACGACCTGCGTGATCACACGAACGACGTCCACCGTTCGGTCGACGACGCGGTCTTTGGTGGCGGTGCGGGCATGTTGATGCGGCCCGAACCGATCTTCGAGGCGGTCGAGGCCGTGCAACCACCGCGGCCCCTCATCCTCCTTGGTCCCGGAGGCGACCGTTTCGACCAGGCAATGGCCCGTCATCTCGCCGGTCTCGCGGGTTTTAGCATCGTGTGTGGCCGCTACGAAGGCGTCGACCAGCGCGTGCGTGAACACCTCGTCGACGCCGAGGTGTCGGTCGGTGACGTCGTGTTGTCGGGTGGGGAAGTGGCGGCATGCCTCATCATCGAGGCCGTGGTGCGACTGGTTCCCGGTGCGATGGGCAACGCCGAGTCGCCGTTGGGCGAAAGCTTCGGTGCGACGGGTCTGCTCGAAGAACCCCAGTACACCCGCCCGGCCGAGTTCCGCGGGTGGCCGGTACCCGACGTTTTGCGGGGTGGCGACCATGCGTTGGTTGCCCGCTGGCGTCTCGCCCAGGCGTTGCACCGTACGATTCGGTTGCGGCCCGACCTCATCGAGGCCCGCGGGGGCCTGTCGGCCGGTGAGAAGAGCCTGTTGGAAGAGTTCGCCCCTGTCTCGTATCCTTCACCGTTCGCTCAGGGCGGCGCCGCCGCCCCCGACCAGTAACGGATCGCCCCATGAAGACCACCGACCTCGTCGACAACCAGTACCTCCGCAGCGACCTGCCCGATCTTCGCGCAGGCGACGAAGTGAAGGTTCACGTGCGCGTCGTTGAAAGTGGCAAGGAACGCATCCAGATTTTCCAGGGCAACATCATCGCGATCCAGGGATCTGGCGTCGCCGAGTCCTACACGGTGCGCAAACTCAGTTACGGAGTCGGCGTCGAGCGCACCTTCCCCAAACACAGCCCGGCGGTGGCCAAGGTCGAACTGGTGCACCGCGGGGAAGTGCGTCGCGCCAAGCTCTACTTCCTGCGCGAGCGCACGGGTAAGGCCGCCAAGATTCGTGAAAAGCGCGAATCCTGATCCGTGCACACACTGACATGAGCCATCGCCTCGTGCCGGGGCCCCGTTGAACACCGACGATCTCGAAAACTTCGAGGCCGAACGCGAATTGCAACTCGCCCAGGAATACCAGGACGTGGTGTCCATGTTCCGCTTCGCAGTCGAATCAGACCGCCGTTTCTACCTCGCGAACGAGGTCGTCACGCGTGTCGCCGCCGACGGTCCCCGTCCGCTCATCGAACTGGAGTTGACCGACGCATGGGTGTGGGACATGTACCGCAAGAGCCGATTCGTCCCCCGGGTGAAAATCCTGTCGTTCAAGGACGTGAACGTGGAGGAACTTCCGGGCCCCGAGGTCTAGCCGCGACCCGTCGCACCCGCGGGGCGTGGGGCGAGAACCTCGTCGCGTCCTGGTACGTACGCAATGGTTGGCGCATCGTGGCGCGCAACGCACGACACGGCAGGGGAGAAATCGACATCATTGCCGAACGTCGCGGCATGTTTGCCGTGTGCGAAGTCAAGACACGTCGCAACAACGACTACGGGTTCGCCGCAGAGGCAATGACGCCGGGCAAATGTCGAACCGTGCGTCGTACCGCATACGGATGGGCGCGCGACAACGGTGTGCCGATGTCACGGCTGCGTTTCGATGCCGCGTTCGTGGTGGGGACGTCGATCGACGTGGTCGAGAACGCCTATTGAAGCTTCAGGTGGAAGTGTTGCGGTGGCGACGTTCCCAGCACGCGTGATGCCAGTGGCGACGCAGATCAGGCGCATCGCGGGGCACGGTGACGCAGTGGCCCGACCCCGTCGGAATCTCGCGGTTGCAGCCCGGACACAGGTAGGCCTTGGTCGCCTCGTAGGGCTGGATGCGGCGCACCTCGATGGGTCCGTAGAGACCGCTCCAGATGTCACTCATTGATCACCCGAGGAGGGCCCAAGCGACGAGGGCAAGAGCGACGGCGAGTGCGGCCACGACGAAGACGATGTCGGTGCGACGCCTGACCCGCTTTCGTGTCGCATCGAAACCCACGGTGTCATTATGTATCGTCGGGTCATGGCAACCAACGCGTACGAGACGATCACCCTCGGGCGGGCCGACGGTATCGTCACCATCACCCTCAACCGCCCCGCCAAGAAGAACGCGGCGAACAACGTGATGTGGAGCGAACTGCTCGCGACGTTCCGCGAAGTTGCCGCATCGCCCGACGATCGTTGTGTCGTTCTCACCGGCGCAGGCGGCGACTTCTGCTCGGGCGCCGACCTGTGGGCGGGCGACGACGCCGGCAGGCAGCACCAGTTGGCGCGCATGCGCAACGTCGGCGACGTCGCCATGGCCCTGGCCCGTTTGCCCCAGCCCGTCATCGCCAAGGTTCGCGGTGTCGCCGTTGGCGCGGGCATGAACATGGCGCTGGGCTGCGACCTCGTCGTTGCCGCCGAGAATGCGCGGTTCTCGGAGATCTTCGCCAAGCGCGGTCTGAGCATCGACTTCGGCGGGTCGTGGTTCCTGCCGCGCCGCGTTGGTCTGCACCGCGCGAAAGAACTTGCACTCTTCGCCGACATCATCGACGCGGCCGAGGCCGAGCGCATCGGCCTCGTCAACCGCGTCGTGCCCGACGTCGAACTCGATGCCTTTGTCGACGGCTGGGCGAGGAAACTCGCCGCCATGCCACCGATTGCCATCGCCCAGACCAAGCGCATGCTCAACAATGCGATGAACGTCACCCTGGAAGAGGCGCTCGACGACGAGGGCGCGGCACAGACGGTCAACTTCGGCACGAAAGACACGGCCGAGGCGCTCGCGGCTTTCACCGAAAAGCGCAACCCCGTCTTCCGCGGCCGGTAGCGGGCGTGCGCGCTCGGCGTGCCGTGGCGGTGCTCGCCGTGCCGGTGGTGTTTGTGTTTGCGTCGCACGTGCACGCTTCGAGCGACCCGAACGCCACGACCACGGTCACCGACGAACAACCAGACGAGGCCGTCGACGAACAGGGCGGTGTCCCGGTTCCGACCTCGGTCGTCTCGGTGAGCACCGTGCCATCCGCGGCCACAACCGTGCCGCTGGGTTGTCCCCCTCCACCCGTGTCGCAGGCCGTGTTCGTGGGCAGGCTGGAGGTGCTCGACGCGACGCAGGCGCTCTTTGAGGTCGTTCGGTTGAGATCAGGCAGCGTCGCGGGCTACTCGACCGAGGTTCCCAACGTCGACGGCACGGTGGTCACCGAGGTCGGCGTCTACTACGGCCGCGACGTGAAGTTCCTCGAAGTCGGGGACTCGTACCTCGTTGGTACCGCACTCGACGCGACCACCGGTCGCATTTTTTCGCGCGTGACCCGAGAGGCCCCCCTCTTCGGTGGCAATCAGGTGGCCGATATCAACAACTCCGGCATCGTCTGTCCCGTCTTTGGCGATGTTGCGCGCACCCTGAACGTCGACGGGTCGAGCATAGAGTCGGGTGTTTTGTCCGGGCTGTCGGGCGAATCCGACCGATTGCTGCTGGCCTTTCTCGTGCCCGGCGGCTTGGTGCTGCTGGGTTTGGTGACGTTGGTTCTGGTGCGTCGCGCACTTTCCGCCTGACGGCGGGATGAATCAGGCCACGAATGCCGCAGTGGCCCGCGAGCGCAGTTCCGACACCGCAGCGCCGAGACCCTCCGGGTGCTTGAAGAGTGCACTGCCCGCGACGAGAAGATTTGCGCCCGCCGCCGCCGCTCCGCTGACCGTCGCCGCCGAGATGCCACCGTCGACCTCGACATGGATGGAATCACCGAGTCCGGCTGCACTGACCATGTCACGTACCTCGCGGATTTTGCATTCCATCGCCGAGATGTACTTCTGGCCCCCGAAACCCGGGTTGACCGTCATGATCAGCACCAAGTCGATGAGGTCGAGCACGTTCTCAACGGCCGATGCGGGGGTCGCGGGGTTCAGGGCAACCGCGGCAGTTGCGCCCAGCGCGCGAATGTTGCCCAGGGTGCGGTGCAAGTGGGTGCATGCTTCGGCGTGCACGATGAGCCGTGAACAACCGGCCTTGACGTAGTCGGCGGCCGCGGCGTCGGGTGTGAGCACCATCAAGTGCGCCTCGAACGGCACGCTGCAGTGGCGGCGTGCCGCCGCGATGACGTCGGGACCGAACGTCAGATTCGGCACGAACTGTCCATCCATCACATCCCACTGGATGAGGTCGACACCCGCGGCCTCGAGATCACGCACGGCCTTGCCCAGCTCCGCGAAGTCGGCGGGCAAGACGGAGGGTGCGATCTGGATGGGAAGCGTCACGTAGTCCACTCTACCGATGCAGGCTGAAACCTAAAGTTGATGCATGGAACTCGAAGCCGGCGCGTTGGTGGCCGGCGGCGACGCTCTTGGTCGCATGCCGAGCGGCAAGGTGGTGTTCATCGAAGGGGCGTTGCCCGGCGAGACCATCGAAGTGGAACTCACCGATTTGCGCCGGGACTACGCGAAGGCGATCGCCACCCGCGTGATCTCTGCGTCCACGAATCGTGTCACGCCGTCCTGCCCCCACGTGGCGGACCGCTGCGGAGGATGTCAATGGCAACACCTTGCCCTCGGGGCCCAGTACGAGGCAAAGGTGCGTATCGCCATCGAGTCGTTGGTTCGTATCGGCCGCGTGGCTGTCAACGACGACTTGGTGATGCGTGCCGCATCGGGGGGTCGGCTGCCCGGTGCCGGGTACCGAACGACAGTTCGACTCGCCTTCGACGCCCACGGACGCCCCGGTTTCAGGGAGCGCTCGACGAATCGCGTCGTTCCCGTCGGTGAGTGCCTCGTTGCCCACCCGCGGCTTCATCGGGCCATCGCAGCAATCACATCGCGGCCGGGCAGCGATGTCGAAGTCACGCTGCGCTGCAGTGCTGCGACCGAGGTGGTTGGTGCGGTGGTCCACGGTGACGAGCGCAGTGTTCGCGGCCTGGAAGCCGTCGACGTGCTGGGGGACGATGCGCGGCTCGTCGAAACTGTTCACGGAACCGACCTCGTCGTGTCGATGGGGTCGTTCTTCCAATCGGGTGTCGCCGCGGCCGATTTGCTCGTCGATGCGGTCTGTTTGCTCGCGGGTCCCGAGGCACTGAGCGGAACATTCGGCCAGGTCGTGGATGCGTACGGTGGGGTGGGGTTGTTCGCCGCAACCATCGTGCCGACGCACGTTCCGGTCACCTTGATCGAGTCGAATCCCCGTGCCGTCGCTGATGCACGTGTGAATCTCGCGTCGCGTCGCGCAACAATCATCGAGTCGACGGTCGAGGCCTGGAATGCCCAGCCGGCCGGCCTTGTCATTGCCGATCCGGCCCGCACCGGTCTTGGTGCGGCCGGTGTCGCGGTGCTTGCCGCGACACGAGCACCCGTGATCGTCCTCGTCAGTTGTGATGCCGCGGCCGGCGCGCGTGATGTACGACTGCTCTCCGATGCGGGCTACGAGCTCGACGACCTGTTGGTGCTCGATCTCTTTCCCCACACGAATCATCTCGAGATGGTCACGAGGCTGTGCCGCATCAATGCAAGCGATGAGAGCCGACCCGTCACGAGATTCTTCGAAGGACTCGCTCCACCCGCTGCATGAACCTGTCGCGCTCGAAGCGTGTCGAGCGATCGACCGCGTGGAGCGCCAGCCAGTGCGCGCGACATCGCCAAGAGCAGAGGCGCCGAATTGATCGAACGATGGCGGTCCGGCCCGCCCGCCCGCACCACAGGTTCGCGCCCCTCGACCTGCCGTGTGTCGCAACGACGATGATCCGCGTGACGTTGCGAAGTCGGGGCATCACGTGTCCGGTGGACTCGTCGACTTTCCATGCAACACCATTCGCCAGAACCCGGTCGATCCAAGCCTTCAGGATCGCGGGTTGCCCCGACCACCAAGTCGGATAGACGAAAACCAGCGTGTCGCACCACGCGACGTCCTCGAAGTAGGGAACGAGGTGCGGTTTGGTGGACGGTGCAGCACCACGCAGTGACCATTCATTGGCCGACATGGCGGCCGAGAACCCGGCCCCGTAGAGATCATGAACCCGCACCTCGTTGCCGACTTCGCGACACACCTGCCCGACATGGTCAAAGAGTGCACGGGAGAAACTCGTCGGATCGGGGTGGGCATGGACGACGAGAACCCGCCTCGTCATCACAGACCCGCCAGTCGGTCACGAGTGCGCGAGACGAACCGTCGCCGTCCCTCCTCGTTGGAGGCCTCGCCGGGCCCCGCCCAGCAGACAAGTGTGCGGGTCCGCCATCCGGTGGCCCGTCGCAGTGAGCGTCCAAGCGCATGGGCAAGTTGCCGTGTGGAGCGTTGGGGAAAATTCCCCGGCGGCTCGGCCGCCGTCACGACGACGACACGCCGCACATGGCGCAGCCCGGGACTCACCCGCCCGTTGTCAGCCAAGCGGAATGCGACGCCGGGTACCAGCGCACGGTCAAAAAAACCCTTCACCATCGAGGGTGGGCCCGACCACCACATCGGAAAGACGAAAGCCAAGACGTCGGCCCCGGCGAGCATTCGCGAGTAGGACTCGATCCCCACGGTGTCGGTGGCCGCGGGTGTCGCGTAGGCGCGCCACTCGGCGGGGGCCATCGCCGCCTCGAAGTTGTCCCTGTACAAGTCGATGACATCCACGACGTGACCAGCAGCGCTGAGTCCCTCGACGGTCGCCTCGAGGAGGGCGGTGGCGAACTGATCGGGTCTCGGATGGGTGAAAACGACGAGCGCGGTCACTACCCCCACTCTACGAAGTCGGGGAACTGGACTACCGTCGGGCGGGGGGTGAGTGCAGTGGTGGCGGCACCGTGCGACGTTCGAGACATTTCAGCCGAATGGCTGGGTGAGGTGTTGGGCAGCCGCGTCGACGACGTCGACATCGAGGTCATCGGCGCCGGTGTCGGTTTCATGGGGCAACTCGCCAGGGTCCGGCTTGTATCGCGCGACGTCCCCGCATCGCTCATCGTCAAGATCCCATCGGCCGACCCCGGCGCGCAGATGATCGGCGGAATGATGCGCGTCTGGGAGCGAGAGCACCGCTTCTATACCGACATCGCTCCGAACATGCGGTCGGTGAGCATTCCGCACTGCATCCACTCGGGTGTCGACCCGTTCGTCTTGGTGCTCGAAGATCTCGCCCCGGCCCGTGCGGGCGACCAGGTCGAGGGGCCCACGCAATCACAGGCAAGGGCCGTGATTGACGCGGCGGCGGCACTGCACGCGGAGTGGATGAACAGACCCGAGCTAGCGACATACGATTGGATGCCCGACCTCAACGACCCGTCGACGGGCATGGTCGCGCAACTCTTTCCCGCCGGCTGGCCGGTGTTCCTGGCCCGCTACGCCGACTCGCTGCCCGAACGTGTGCTGCGGTGGTGTGAAGCATTCGTGCCGAGGATCGTCGACTGGGTGCATACCTACGACGACTGGCCGACCACGTTGATCCACGGTGATTTTCGTCTCGACAACATGTTCTTCGACGACCGCGGCGGAGTGACTCTCATCGATTGGCAGCTGGCGATGCGGGCGCCGAGCACGACCGACCTCGTGTACTTCATCGGTACGAATCTGCCGACAGATACACGGCGAGTGATGACCGAGGAGTTGATCAGTCGTTATTGCGACGGACTGCGCAGCCGCGGCGTTTCCGCAGAGTGGGCCGACCGCAGCCGCATACGAAAGGGTCTCACGGAGGGCGTGCTTTTCTATTGCACGTCGTTCGCAGCGAGCATTCTCACGCTCGACCAGGCGAACGAGCGTGGTGCAGCCCTCATGGACTCGCTCGTGCGGCGAGCCTTCTCCGCAGCCGACGATCTCGATGCCGGCGGTCTGCTCGGCCTTTGAGAGATCCACCACCGGTGCTCCCGTGGGGGGCCGCCGCGGGCCGACGACGATTTCCCCGAGATTCCCGCGACGCTCGACTCGCCTCACGCGGCGCCGAGGTCGGCCAAGGTGGCCACACGCCCCACCACGCCGCAGGCAGCCCTCAGGAGGGGCACCGCGAGCAGCGCGCCGGTCCCCTCGCCAAGGCGCAGGTCGAGGTCGAGGATCGGGTGCAGGCCGAGATGCGCGAGCGCCCCCGTCGAAGCCGGCTCGGCGGAACGGTGCGCTGCCAGACATGCCTGTATCGACTGCGGGGCGATCTCACGGGCCAGACAGGCCGCTGCCTGTGTCACGACACCGTCGAGGAGCACCGGCGTGCGCAGCGAGGCCGCGGCGACGATGAATCCGGCCATGGCAACGATCTCGGCACCGCCGACAACCTCGGCGATCGACACGGGATCCGTCAGCGACCGCAACCGGTCCACTGCGTCCGCCACGACCCCACGCTTGCGGTGCAGTGTTTCGTCGTCGATACCGGCGCCACGACCCGTCGCCATCCGTGGGTCGATACCGCAGAGGTGCGAGATCAGTGCGGCAGCAGACGTGGTGTTACCCATCCCGACCTCACCGACGCACAGCAGGCGGGACCCGCCGGCAATCAGCCGTTCGGCAGTCGATGCCCCCACCTCGAGTGCGGCGAGCACCTCGGCTTTCGTCATCGTGCTGCCCGAACGCACGTCACGTGTGCCCTCGCAGACCTTCTCGCGTCGCACGCGCAGGTCGAGGTCCGTGGCGAGCAGGCCCACGTCGAGGACCTCCACGTAGACGTCGGACATCTCGGCAAAGACTGACGAGGTTGCCTTTCCGGCTGCGATCGTGGATGCCATGACACCCGAGATCGCCTGCGGCCATGGGGTGACGGTGTCGTCGGCGGCAATTCCGTGGTCGGCACACAAGATCGCCACCGCACACGGGTCGGCGACGGGGTGCTCGGTGCACTGGATGGCTGCGATTCGTGACGCAAAGTGCTCGAGACGGCCGAGCGAACCGAGCGGCTTGGCCAACTGGTCGAGTCGGGTACGGAAACGGGCGGCAAAGTCGTCGTCGGGTCGCACCGGCATGTTCACGGCGCGCGAGACGGCCGATGCCGGCTCGCGGGAAAAGCGTGTCAAGGCGTGGACTAGATCCGGCCCTGCGTAGCAGAAGTCCATGCCCGCACCAACGGCGGCGATCCTGTCGCTCTCGTTGTCACCGACGTACAAAGCACGGTTCCCGCGAACCCCGACGGACTCGAGGGCAATGCGCATCGGCGTCGGATCGGGCTTGTGAACCCCGAGGTCTGCGGTTGCGAGAATCGTGTGGAGATGCTGTTTGATGCCCACGGTGTCGAGGTGCACCGCAAGTTGTTGGGATGTCATCTCCGTGGTGTTGGAGACCACCCCGAGCATGACCCGTCCGGACAGCGCCGCGACGACCTCGGAAACACCCGGCTTGATCCTGGGAACCAGTCCCGCGGGGTTTGTGCCCGTCATGTCCTGTTCGACGAGAGTGTTTCCCACGTCGAAGAGCACCGCGTCGTACTTCTGCACGATGTTTTCGATCATTCCCGATTTTCCTACGACCATCCGAAATCACCGCCGATGCCCACGATTGCCATCACGCTCAGGAGCACCGCGCTCTCGCTGATCTGTTCGACACCACCCAGAACGTCGCCGACGATACCGCCGATCCTCTTCACGGCGTAGGTGACGCCCAGGCGTGCCACCACCAGCGCCACGACAAAGGGAACCAGGCCCTGCCAGCCCGCAACAACGAATCCAAACACCACACCCAGACCAAGTGCGATCGACATGTCGAGTTTCCTCACCCCGGCGACGTAATTCGCTCCGAGCCCCTCTGTGATCCCGTTGCCCGCATGCATCACCGACACCGCCGCGGCGCGGCCGAGGCAGTGCATCAGCACCACGGCGCACACGGCTTTGCGGGTGTCGAGATCGGCGAGCACGGAGACCTGCAGAATGATCTGGAGAACGAGTGCCAGAACGCCGTAGGTGCCGTGGCGCGAATCCTTGAGAATCTGGCGCCGCTGTTCGGGGCTCCACCCACCGACGAGTCCGTCCGCGGAGTCGGCCAGGCCGTCGTGGTGGAAACCCCCCGTGACGAGGACCCCTGTGATCACCGCCAGCACCGCCGAGACCTGGTTGCTGAGAATTTCACGTGACGCTGCCAGCACCGCCGCGGACAACACACCGACACCGGCGCCCACCACCGGAAACCAGCGCGCAACGCGCCCCATCGCGATCTCCTCACCGTGTCTGACCGGCACACGGGTCAGGAACGCGACGGCAACGCGGGCGTGCTGGAGGAACGGCTGGTCAGATGCCACCCTGTGCCCCCGTGAGCGGCGGACCGCTGAGTGCAACCGCCGGATCCTCGAGGCGGAGAAGTCGGCCGGCCACCACGAGATAGGCACCAGACGCCCTCGCTGCGAGTGAGGCGTTGACTCGTCCGAGAAGGTCGCGGTAGTCGCGCCCCAGTGCGGTCCGCGGGTGGATCCCCATCCCGACCTCGTTGGAGACCACGATTGACGGCGCAGAACGTGCCGACAAAAGCTCTCCGAGAGCACGCACCTGGCGGAAAATCCTCTCTTCATCCCACCCGTGATGCATGACGTTTCCCAGCCATACCGTCATGCAGTCGATGACCAACGCGACATCCCCGAGGCGCGACGCCGCCAGGCACACCTCGACGGGTTCCTCCACGGTTGTCCAAGAAGAGGGGCGATCCCGTCGATGGCGCAGAATGCGCGCACTCATTTCGTCGTCGATGGCCTGGGCCGTGGCGAGCACGCAGACGTCCTCTCCCCACCGCAGCGCAAGCGACTCAGCGAGCGAACTCTTGCCACTTCGGGCACCGCCCACAAGAAATGTGAATCGGTTGACCATCAGAAGTCGATGCCCCTCAGTGCCGCGATGCCGTGGTCGTAGGCGTGATGGATGGAGCGAACCTCCGAGGCGGTGTCGGCGATCTCGACCAACTTGGGATGTGCGTCGCGGCCCGTGACGACGATGTTCACGTGACGCGGCCTGTCGGCTATCACCCTGGCCACCTCGTCGGTGTCGATCCAGCCCCACGTGCACAAATACGTCAGTTCGTCGAGCACCACGAGCTGGTGGGTTCCCGCTTCGATCACGCCACGCGCCTTTGCCCAAGCGCTGCGGGCGAGGTTGATGTCGTGTCCGAGATCGGCCGAATCCCAGGTGAAACCCGCGCCGAGGGTTTCGAAGTCGATACCCAACTCGCGACACGAGTCCTCCTCGCCGGTTTTCCATTCTCCCGACTTGATGAACTGGAGCACGACGACTTTCCACCCGAGTGCAACGGCCCGAACCGCCGTTCCGATTGCTGCCGTCGTCTTGCCTTTTCCGTTTCCGGTGTGGAGAACGACGAGCGAATCGGGCAGGCGCAGGTTCGATGGTCTCGGATCCTGCGTCAGGGGTTCGCTCTGATCAGTCACCGCCGTTGCCCCCCTTTTTTCTCTGTGGCACGACGACGACGGTTCCGTCGTGGGACAAGTGGACGCTCGCCGACACCCCGTAGAACTCGGCGAGGGTCTCGGCGCGCAGAACTTCGCTCGCCGTTCCGGTCGACACCACGTAACCCTGATGGAGGAGTGTGAGCCGATCGGAGTAGAGGCCGGCGAGTGTGAGATCGTGCATCGCCGACACGACGGTGAGCCCGTGCTCGCGGCGCAACAAGTCGACGAGTTCAAGCGCGCGCTGTTGATGCCCGATGTCGAGTGAATTGGTTGGTTCGTCGAGCAGAAGGATGGGTGCATCTTGGGCGATCGCGCGGGCGATCACGACGCGCTGCTGCTCGCCCCCCGAGAGTTCGGCCATGTGACGGGATCCGAGATCCGCGAGGTCGAGTCGTTCAAGGACACCATCGACGAGGTCCCAGTCGTGCCTGGTCTCCTGGCCGAAGTGGGAGATGTACGGGTTGCGGCCCAAAACGACGTACTCCCGCACCCTCATGTCACCAGGAATGACCGGCGACTGTGGCACGTAGGCCACGAGCTGGGCGCGCCGCTTGGCCGACCGGAACTGCAACGGCGAACCGTCGACGCGGATGTCACCCGTGTGTTTGACGAGACCGGCAATCGAACGCAGCAATGAACTCTTTCCCGCGCCGTTCGGACCGATGAGACACAGCCATTCACCGGGCCGCACCGTGTTGGAGAAGCCGGCGAGGGCGCGGTGGCTGCCGTAGGAAACCGAGACGTTGTCGAAATGCAAAGACGTCATTTCGTGACCTGCCTGGAGCGGAGAAGTATGAGAAAAAAGGGAGCACCGAAGAACGCCGTCACGATACCGATCGGCGTTTCCGCCGGATCCTGGAGCACACGACCCGGGATGTCGGCGAGGACGAGGAATGATGCCCCGGCGAAGATGGTGATCGGGATGACCGACCGGTAGCTCGCACCGACCAGCAACCTCACCGCATGCGGAACGATGATGCCGACGAACCCGATGAGACCGCTGACAGCGACCACTGCGGACGTCCCGAGCGTCGCGGCAATCACGACAATGATGCGAATTCTGTTGACCGACGCCCCGATTGCCGAGGCCTCCAGTTCGCCGACCCGCATGATGTCGAGAAGCCGCCGGTGGATGAGCAACGTGACCGAACTGACGATCACGTAGGGAAGCACGAGCCAAACGTCGGACCACGTTGCCGAGCTCAACCTGCCCAGGATCCACGAGTACACCTGCCGGATCACGTCATTGTTTCGCTGGAGGATGAAGGTCTGCACCGCGGTCGCCAGGGACGTCACCGCCACCCCCGCCAAGACCAGCGACGCGGCACTCTTGGGTGCGCCGAAAGACACGCCGACCATGTAGGTGACAGCCACGGCCGCCAGACCGCCGATGAACGCGGCGAGGGGGAGCGGGTCGATGATCCAACCCGATGTCTCGGCGCGACCGAGCGCGAACACCAAGGTCGCTCCCAGCCCCGCTCCTGCGGCGACGCCAAGAAGGTACGGATCGACCAGCGAATTACGAAAGACGCCCTGGTAACTCGCGCCGCTCAGGGACAGCATTGCGCCGACCAGCGCCGCCAGGACGACGCGGGGCATGCGCAGTTCCCAGACGATGGTCCAGTCGCGTGCCGAGACGCCGCTGTCCAGCGAGATCAACGGTAGGTGATCCAGCAAGGCGAGCGGGACCCTCCACCAAGTCGGCCCCGCTGTGCCCACCATCGAACCCAGCAACATCGCCACACACGTGCCCACAGCCGCCGTGGGAATCCACCAGCGGCGATGGGTCGGCCCGTGGGCCGCGACATACGAGGTTTCGATCGGCATGCGGTGCTATCCGGCCGGTGCGTAGGCAGCAATCGACTCGCCGATGACCTTGACGAGGTCGACCACTCGTGGGCCCCAACGCGAGGCGATGTCGTCATTCAAGCCGATGACCCGGCCGTTCTTCACGGCGTCGATAACCCCCCAACCCGGCCGGGCCGCGACAGTCTCGGGGCTTTGTTTTTCGTATTTCGTGTCGGCGAGGAAGATCATGTCCGGGTTGGCCGAGACGATGAACTCCTGAGACAACTGCGGGTAGTCGTTGCCTGGCTCCACCTCGTCGGCGATGTTCTGTGCGCCGAAGAGGGAGAAAAGCTGTCCGACGAAGGTGTTCGAGGTGAGGGAAAAATAGGTTGTGTCGAGCTCGTAGAAATACGACAGATCCGTGGCCGGGGCGTCGATTTTGGCAACCGTCTCTTCGACACCGGCCTTGATGGCTGCGATGACCGCTTCGGCCTCCGTGGTTTTTCCGGTGAGTTCACCCAGCTCGGTGATCTGTCTGTAGGAGTCGTCGAGCGTCGTGGCCGCGGGACCGAACCAGACGTCAATGTCGACAGCGGCGAGTTGCTCGGCGAGGTTGCCGGGATCGCTCATGGCGAGAACGACCGTGGGTTCGAGTTCCGCGATGGCCTCGACGTTCGGTTCGAAGCCGTCGAGACGCGGCTCGAAGCCAGCCGCTGCCTCGGGGTAGTCGCTGTACAAGTCGACGGCGACGATCTGGTCTTGAGCGCCGATGGCGTAGAGCATTTCGGTTGCCGTGGCCGACAGCGAAACGATGCGTTCGCCCTCGTTGTCGACGGTTGCGGTGGTGTCGGCCGGGGCGGTGGCCTCGGCCGTCGCTGCGGTCTCGGTGGTGCTCTCAGGGGACGACGAATCGTCCGAGCAGGCCACCAAGAACAGGGCACCCACCGCAAGGGCGGCGAGCCCCCGACGGCGCAATGAAACAATCGACATGGTCTTTCTCCAAGGTTTAAAGAGAAAGAAGAGTGGGTCGAGGGTGGCGACGAAGATTCGCCATCAAGCGGACCGCCCTTCCTTCGAGGACTGGTAAACGCACGCAAATCAGGCGACCGGACTCGGATCGCTGGAACTTTCGCTCCGCGATCTCCACCGTTGCGGGACAGTGCCGGATTCTCACCGGACTTCGCTGGATTTTGCGCCCCACGACTATTGCCGTGGCGAAGGGATAGTAACAGTCGGTGTGTGGTTCACAAAATTTGCAAGATGTGCGAGGCCCTCGACGATGTCGGCGTCGCACGGGGCAAACAAAAAACACGTATCACCCATCGCAGAGAATACCTCGCCAGGAACGACGGCAATCGGGTGGATGATCTCCCGTGCGGTGAACGCTTTGGTCTCGCCGACCGCGAGGTTCTAAGGTGAAAACTCGTGGTTGTGCCCCCGGTGTCCCGTGGTCTCATCTGCGTGCTTGTGACCGTGCTGTCGGCGGGGCCTCTCGTGGGTTGTGGTGCACCTGTGCGCAAGGCCCGCGTTCCATTCACGACCCTCCCTGACCCGCTCGCAGAAGCAGGCTCAGAAAGGGTATTCGAAGGTTTCACGGCGGGTCCGGGGGCTGACCTTTCCGGTCTGGATCTCGCCCGCGAGGATTTCTCCGGCCTCGATCTGTCGGGCGCAAATTTTGAGGGAACAAAGTTCGCACGTTCGTGGCTGTCTCGATCGAAGTTCATCGGAGCGAACCTGTCGGGAGCCGACGCGGTCGCGGTGAATGCGTATCGCACCGATTTCAGCGATGCCGATCTCACCAACGCAAGTTTCGTTGGCGCAAATCTCGAGGAGGCGATCTTCACGGGTGCAAACTTGGCCGGCGCCGACTTCTCCTTTGCATTTCTCCGAGGCGCGATTCTCGACGAAGGTGCAACGGCCCTTGCGACGTTCTCGGGTGCGACCATGCCGGATGGAACCATCGGGGACTGACGCTGCGCACCACCCCCGACGCTGGCGGCAAGGGAACCGACAAAACGAGCGCGAAAAGAACGCCGGACAACGCGGCGCAACCGCGACAAACATCGGGAAAATCGGCCAGCCGTGGCTCAATGTCGGATCATCCGGGGGGTGGTTTTGTGTGGGTTGGGTCACGGGAGTAGACCAATGAGCGTGAAACGGTCTTTTATCTCGTTGATGTGCCTGTTGGTCGTCACTGCATGTGGCCAGAGTGATAGCGATCCGTCTCCCACGGAAGCGGGCGACGGGTCTGTCGAGACCGTCTACGACGTCGGCGTGACGACGGTGATGATCAACGAGGTCATCCAAGCAGAAGTGTGGTATCCGGCAGTCGAGGGCCCTGAGGCTACGGAGGAGTACGACGTGCGTGACTTCGCGCCGTCGATCATCCGGGCGATGCTCACGGGTGACGCTCCGTCGACGTATTCCTACGCCGCGACGCGCGATGCCGAAGTGGCGGGCGGTCAGTTTCCGGTCGTTCTCTTCAGCCACGGGTTCGGCGGTTTCCGCACACAGAGCACCTTCTTGACGGCGCACCTGGCGTCACGTGGCATGATCGTCATTTCACCGGATCACCCCTCGCGTGATCTTGCTGCCGCTCTCTCGTCGGGGACGTTCGAGACGGACGACCCGCAGGTGCACCTTCTCGAATCGCTTGACTATCTCGTGGGGGACGACACACTCTTTGAGGGTCACGTCGATGCGGATCGCGTCGCAACGCTCGGACACTCCGCTGGAGGCGGCACGGCGCTGGCCGTCGCGGGCGATGATCGCATTGATGGTTTCGTCTCGATGGCGTCCGGACGACTCGGAGCCGGAGATGACGGTGACATGCCGAACAAGCCTTCGTTCTTTCTTGCCGGGACGCTTGACGCGATCGTTCCACCGTCTCGAACGGAAGAGGCGTACGCGGCTGCTGCGGAGCCCTCCGTCTTGTGGACGATCGAAGGTGTCGGCCACAACGGTTTTGATGATCTGTGCACCTTCGGGAACGGGCTCGGCATCATCGGAGTGGCACTCGCGTCCGGACTCGAACGACTCCTCGAGATGCAGCCGCAAATGAGGTCGCTCGGTGAGGACGGTTGCATACCGCCGTCACGTCCCGTTGCCGAGACGTTCCCCGCCATACGTGACGGGGTCACGTCATGGCTCACGTCGCTCTTCAATGGTGCACCGACGGCACCTGAAGTCCCGGAGGGCATCGAGGTCGCCGTCGCGTCGAAGTAGAAGTCGCCTCGGCTACATTCGCGAGATGACCACGCAGTTGCCGCCACCTCCTCCGTCTCCGCGGTTTTCGGTTCGGGCAACCGCTCCAGCGCAACTAGCCACTGCTGGGTCGCGTATCGGCGCCGCCCTTCTCGACGGTCTAATCATGGTCGTCACGCTGTTCATCGGTTGGTTCATCTGGAGCATCGTGCTGTGGAAGCAGTCGACTTCGCCTGCCAAGAAGATGCTGGGCATGGTGGTGCTTGATGCCAACACAGGTGCCCCGGCCAGCGTAAAGCAGATGGTCATGCGCGAAGTGGTCGGTAAGTGGGTCGTCGGCTCGGTGACCGGAGTCGTCACCCTTGCCTCGCTCGTCATGTTGTGGGCCACACCGCGTCGGCAGGCCGTGTGGGACTACATCGGCACGACGGTGGTCGTTCGCCGGTAACTGCTGACGGGGCGCTTCCGGCGCTTGCGCACCCACTCCGTGCCGCCACGGCCCGCAGCCGCAAGAAAGATGCCCAACGTCAGTCGTCGGTTCACCCAATCGGCTCGCTGCACATTCGGTGAAGGCACCGACGACGACGGAGAAGTCGACGACAACAACAATCAAGAAATGATGTTGTCGTGATGCGACATAGCCGTACCAATACGCGACAAAAGTGCGCCCCCTGGGATTCGAACCCAGAACCTGCGGATTAAGAGTCCGTTGCTCTGCCGTTGAGCTAGAGGCGCGACGCGAGAACTATACGACACGTGAGCGGGAAACAAATAAAGAGAGCAGCGAGCGGTTTCTCCCGAAAGCAGAGAACCCGACCGGCGAAGCGCCGATCGGGTTCCCGTTTGGGGTGAGCGAGGGGACTTGAACCCCCGGCCTTCAGGGCCACAACCTGACGCTCTAACCAGGCTGAGCTACGCCCACCAAGAATGAAAAGTGTGCCATGAAGGGTGGGCATTGCCAACCGCAAGAAGCCCCGGAACCACGAGGTGTGCAGGCACGGTATTTTCGCGTTCGGGGGGTGCGTATGGAGGCGCAGGAAATCGACTGGGAGTCACGGATTACGCCCGAGGCGGTCGAGCAGTTCCGGACTGATGGCGTGGTCTTTTTCGAGCAGTTGATTCATCCCCTGTGGCTGCAACTGGTGGAGATGGGCATCAGTCGCATCATGAACAATTCGAGCCGCAAGCAAATGTTCTTCGCGGGTGAAGAAGGTGCCTTCGTCGACACCGTACGAAACTGGGACCTGACGCCCGAGTTCCAGCGCCTGACCTACGACTCGCCGATCGCCGACATCCTCGGCCGACTGATCGGTTCCCCCCGAGTGTGGCTGTTGTTCGACCACGTGTTCGTGAAAGACGCCGGAAACTGCAAGCGCACGCCATGGCACCAGGACCTCACGTACTGGCCTGTCGCGGGAACTCAGATCGCCTCGATGTGGATCACGATCGACCCGGTACCCAAGCACGAATGCCTCGAATACGTCGCGGGTTCGCACCGCGGTCCGCTGTACGACGGGTTCGACCCGCCACGTGCAGGGGAGGACCCGACGTTGCCGTTCTACGGCGAGGGCTTTCCGCGCCTTCCCGACATCGAAGGCGATCGTTCGCGGTGGGACATCCGCTCGTGGGACATCACCCCGGGCGACGTCATCGTGTTCCATCCGGGAGTGCTGCACGGTGGCGGCCCGACCAGTCAGGGGCGCAAACGCCGCACGCTGTCGGTACGTGTGTTCGGCGAGGACGTCGTGTTCGCTTCCCGCCCGCCGACGCGACCCACCGCGCCACGTACCCCGGGGTTGCAGTTGCAGTTGAAGCCGGGCGACCCGCTGCGCCATCCGTACTACCCGCGGCTGCGCCCGCTCCCAGAAAACCAACGCGCAGACTTCTACGAATGACGCAGACTTTCGCCGAAAGGCGACGGTTCATGCACCTTTTTGGTCCCGTCGCGCGCCATTCCTTTGCCTGGTAGTCTTCCAAGGGAGAAATTCGGCGGAGAACGATATGAACGCGACGAACACAACGTTGCAATCGAAATCTCGGGTGCGCCCCGACCAGGAGCGGCTCGTTGAACGGGCCAAAGAGATCACTGCGACCGAGTTGCAGGTCTACGCACAGCGCACCCCCGGCTCGCAGAAGGCCAACGCACGGGCGCGCAGAGTGCTGCCGCTGGGTGTGCCCTCCAGCTTCCAGGCCTACGACCCGTACCCCATCGTGGTGCGCCGGTCGGAGGGCGCCTCCATGGAAGACGTCGACGGCAACCGCTACGTCGACTTTGACATGGGCTTCGGTGCTTTGTTCTCGGGTCACGGCAACCCTGCCGTGCGCGCCGCTGTCGATGCGCAGTTGGCCAACGGCACCCTCTTCGTGACGCCGTGCGAACTCAACGCCGTCGTCGCCGAACTGTTGGGCGAACGCTACGGATTGCCGATGTGGCGGTTCACGAACTCGGGCACCGAGGCCACGATGGACGCAATCCGTGTGGCACGAGGTGTGACCGGTCGTGACAAGATCGTGAAGGTCGAAGGCGGGTACCACGGCCATCACGACGAGGTGATGATTTCGATGAAGCCGCCGCTCGACAAGGCAGGTCCGGCCGACGCGCCGATTCCGGTTCCCTCAACCGCCGGCGTCACGCGGGCGGTTCTGGGTGACACGATCGTCGTGCCGTACAACGATGCCGCGGCGCTCGAGCGTGCTCTCGCCAACAACGACGTCGCGTGTTTCATCGTCGAGCCCGTGATGGAGAACATCGGCATCTGCCTGCCGCAGTCGGGCTACCTGCAGCAGGTGCGCGAGATCACGCAACGCCACGGGACGCTGCTCATTTTCGACGAGGTGAAGACGGGTATCACCGCGGGTTGGGCAGGTGCGACCGGTGTACTCGGCGTACAGCCGGATCTGGTTGCGCTCGCCAAGAGCATCGGTGGGGGTTTGCCACTCGGCGCATTCGGTGGCAAGGCCGAGTACATGGACGTGATCACTCAAGGCAAGGTCATCCATCTCGGTACCTACAACGGCAATCCATTGGTAATGGCCGCAGCGCAGGCCGTGTTGTCGGAGGTGTGCACGCCCGTCGCGACCGACGACGTGATTGCCCGCAACACACGCCTGCTTGCCGAGTGTCAGTCGGTCATCGATCAAGCGGGTCTACCGGCACACACCGTGCGGTTCGGTGCGAAGGGCTGCATTACGTGGGCCCCGCAGCAGATTCGTAACTACCGTGATTACAAGGCGACCGATTTCGACCTGGCTTTCGCGCAGTGGATCCATGGCATCAACAGGGGAGTCCTGTTGCCGCCCGGTCTCGACGAGCAGTGGTTGATCTCGATGATGCACACCGAAGCCGACGCGATGCACTACGCGGAAGTCTTCAACGACTTCGTGGCGGACCTCACACGCTGAGGTGACCGGGCCCCTCCCGCAGGCCCCGCGCGGGTCGGGCCGGCGGTTGAGCTCTCTGGGGGGCTCCCCAGCCCGATCGCCGGGTCGCTACGGCCGCCCCCCAAATGCTTGACCCGAACACCTGTTCGTAACTACAGTACGGGTGTTCGAACAGCCCCGTGCAACACCCTCTCCGTAGGGTCCGCACACACTCAACAAGTCCCACCGTCGCCCCTCGGGGCCGTTCCAGAGTCAATTCCAGCGAAACAAACACAGAAAGACGGGCACATCATGGCCAGCTCAGCAAGCAACCGCTCCGGCGACATCGTGAACAACTCGAACAACGCGGGCGACCGCGACAAAGCCCTCGACGCGGCTCTGGCCCAAATCGACAAGCAGTTCGGCAAGGGCTCGATCATGCGCATGGGCGAGAAAACCGGCATGGCGATCGAGTCCATCAGCACCGGAGCGATCCCGCTCGACATCGCCCTCGGCGTGGGCGGCCTGCCCCGCGGCCGCGTGGTCGAGATCTACGGTCCCGAATCCTCGGGAAAGTCCACCCTCGCGATGCACGTCGTCGCCGAGGCCCAGCGCAACGGCGGCGTCTGCGCCTACATCGACGCCGAACACGCGATGGACCCCATCTATGCCCGCTCCATCGGTGTCGACATCGACCAGTTGCTGATTTCGCAGCCGGATACCGGTGAACAGGCGCTCGAAATCGCCGACATGCTCATCCGCTCGGGTGCGCTCGACGTCGTCGTCATCGACTCGGTTGCGGCACTCACACCGCGTGCCGAAATCGAAGGTGAAATGGGCGACAGCCACGTGGGTCTACAGGCCCGCCTCATGAGCCAAGCGTTGCGCAAAATCACGGCCAATCTGAACAAGACAAACACGATTGCGATCTTCATCAACCAGTTGCGCGAAAAGATCGGCGTCATGTTCGGTTCGCCCGAAACAACGCCCGGCGGGCGTGCGCTCAAGTTCTACTCGTCGGTGCGTCTCGACATCCGTCGCATCGAGTCGATCAAGGACGGAGCCGAAGTGGTGGGCAACCGCACGCGCGTCAAGGTGGTGAAGAACAAGGTCTCGCCACCTTTCCGCCAGGCCGAGTTCGACATCATGTACGGCAAGGGCATCAGCCGCGAAGGTGCGCTGCTCGACTTGGCAGTCGAGATGGGGATCGCCAAGAAGTCGGGTGCTTGGTTCACCTACGAGGGCGAACAACTCGGCCAGGGGCGCGAGAACGCCAAGTCGTTCCTCACCGACAATCCCGAAATCATGATGGAAATCTCCGAAAAGATCCGCAACCAGGCGGGTCTGAACGGCGGTGCCGAATTCACCCCGGCCGACGACGAACCCATCGACCTCGACTGACGCCACAAGTCCTCTCCCCGGCTGCACGCCACTGTCTGTGCGGGAACATCGCGGCCCGGGCCCGACGGCCCGGGCTGTGTGCTGCTCGGTAGCCTGATTTTCAAGATGGCAGGCAAATACGTCGTACGCACCCACGGGTGTCAAATGAACGAGCACGACTCCGAGCGAATCGCGGGTCTGCTCGAGGCCGATGGCTACGCCCGTGCTGCGGGCGACGATGACGCCGATGTGATCGTGGTGAACACCTGTTGCATTCGCGAAAATGCCGACATGCGGCTTTATGGCCAGTTGGGTTGGCTGAAGTCGTGGAAGGACGAGTCGCCGGGACGCCAGATCGTTGTGTCGGGTTGCCTCTCGCAAAAAGACAAGGACATCGTGCTGCAGAAGGCCGGCTGGGTTGACGTTGTCATGGGAACGCACAACGTGCACCGTGCAGCCGAACTACTGCGTGAGTCCCGCACCAAGGGCCCGATCGTGGAAATTCTCGACGAGGCAGTCGTCGACGACCATGCAATGTTCCCGAGTGCGCTGCCCGCACGACGTGAAACAACGTACAACGCATGGGTCACCATCCAGATCGGATGCGACAACACGTGCGCATTCTGCATTGTGCCGGCGGTTCGCGGTCGCGAAATGTCGCGTCCATTCGCAGAAATCGTCGACGAGGTTCGTGTGCTCGCGTCGCAGGGGGTCACCGAGGTCACCCTGTTGGGACAGAACGTGAACTCATATGGTCGGGATCTTGCAATCGACATGCGGCGCTCAGGGGCGGACGCAAAGTTGCGGCCGATGTTTGCCGAACTTCTCCGGGCCGTCGGTTCGGTCGACGGCATCCGCCGCGTGCGCTTCACCAGCCCGCACCCAAAGGACATGCGCCCCGAAACTTTCGCGGCCATGGCCACCACGGCATCCGTGTGCGAGCACCTGCACTATCCGCTCCAGTCAGGCAGCAACCCGGTCCTGGCGGCGATGCACCGCGGATATTCCGCCGAGCGCTACCTCGAGCGGCTCGCCGAGGCGCGCCGGGTCGTTCCCGACCTTGCCGTGACGAGCGACATCATCGTTGGGTTCCCCGGTGAGACCGAGGCCGATTTCCAGCAGACCATGGCGGTGGCAGCCGAGGCGTGTTTCGACTCGGCCTACGAATTCGAGTTCTCGCCGCGTCCCGGCACCGAGGCGGCCGACATGCACGATCACTTCGTCGACCCGAAGATCGTCAACGAACGCTTCGAGCGATTGCGCGTGGTGCTCGAACACAGTGCCGCGATCAAACACCAAGGTCGCGTCGGTCGCATCGAAGAGGTGGTGATCGAGGGTGTCAGCAAGCGCAACGAGGGCGTTGTCACGGGCCGAACCCGACAGAACAAACTGCTGCACTTCCCGTCACCCGAACCGATTCGTGTCGGCAGCTATGCCGATGTTCTCGTCACCTCCGCAGCCCGCCACTTTCTGCGGGGTGAACTGCGGGAAGTCACTGCGGCTCCCACGCACAAGGTGCGACTGGCCGTCGCGTCGACCTGAGAATGCGACCCGCCGACGCACCACGACGCGTGGTGGTTCTCGGGCCGACCGCTTCGGGCAAGTCGGCGGTGGCGATGCAGGCGGCGTCCGAGTTCAGTGATGTCGACATCGTCGCAGTCGATGCGATGCAGGTGTATCGGGGCATGAATGTCGGTACCGCGAAGCCGACCGCCGATGATCAGCGACGCGTACCGCACCATTGCCTCGACCTGGTCGAGCCCTCCATGCGTTTCACTGCGACTCAGTTCCAAGCCGCGGCCGGTGTGGCCCTCGATGCGATCCACGGTGCAGGTCGGCGAGCCCTGCTGGTTGGTGGCACGGGCCTGTATCTCACCGCAGTGATCGACGAACTCGTCTTCCCGGGGGAGTGGCCCGAGATCCGAGCCGAACTCGAGGCCGACAGCGACACGCAGGGTTTGCACCGGCGTCTTGTCGAACTCGATGCACCCGCGGCGGCGAAGATCGAACCCAACAACCGGCGGCGCATCGTTCGCGCACTCGAGGTGTGCCTCGGAAGTGGTGTGCGCTTCAGCGACGCGGGGCCCGGCACCGCATCGTTCCCCGACAATGGGGTGGTTCAGATCGGCATCCGCCGGTCGCGCGAGGACCTGTCGCGGCGCATCGCGGCGCGTGTCGACCAAATGATCGCCGAAGGACTGGTCGACGAAGTGCACGGGTTGCTCGCGCTCGACCCGCCGATGTCGCGAACCGCGGCGCAAGCCCTGGGTTACAAGGAAATGATCGACCACATCGGGGGTCGCGTGTCACTTTCGGCCGCGCGCGACGAAATCGTGTTGCGCACGACGCAATTCGCGGTGCGACAAGAGCGTTGGTACCGCCGCGACCCGCGCATCCGGTGGATCGACGTCACGGGCGAGGATCCCGTGGCGTTGGTAAGTCCCGCGGTTGTCGCCGCCTTCGGGCAATAGGGTGTCAGCGTGCAGGTGACCCTCACGAAGCATCAGGCCCTGGGCAACGACTTTCTCGTCTATGACCTTCGCCAGGGCGCCCCGGCCGCGGCGTGGGACGACCTTGCGCGCCGGTGGTGCGACCGACGTTCGGGCGTCGGTGCCGACGGGTTGTTGATCCTCGAGAACCACGGCGAGCGTCACCTCGCGATGGTTCTCTACAACGCCGACGGCAGCCGTGCCGAAATCAGCGGCAACGGCATTCGATGTCTGGTCCAGGCAGCCCACCAATCCGATGGTCGTCCCCCCGGCGTGACGTACGTCGTTGCGACGGAGGCCGGCGTGCGCCGCGTGGAAGTCGTCGGTGACGACGGCACGAACACGATTCAAGCAAGCGTCTCGATGGGTGTCGTCGGCGATCTTTCGGTCCCGGAGGGATGGGAGAGGCTCGGGTGCCATCCCGACCGTCCCGTTGCGCACTTGTCGCTGGGCAACCCGCACTCGGTGGTCGGGGTGGACGACGTCGAGGGTGTCAGTCTCACGGAACTGGGAGAAAAAGTCCCGCAGATCAACCTCGAGATTGTCGCGCCGGGGCCGGAAAACGACGCCATCACGATGCGTGTCCACGAGCGTGGCGTGGGCATCACCCCGGCGTGTGGTTCGGGTGCGTGTGCGGGTGCCTTTGCTGCACTGAGTTGGGGCCTCGTGCCCTCGAATGCCAAGGCCGAGGTTCAGGAAGTCACCGTTCACATGGACGGGGGCGACACCCGTGTCCGCATCAACAGAACGACCCGAGAGGCGGTTCTCGTTGGTCCCTCTGCCTTCGTGGCCACGCTGACGGTCGACGCGTGAGCGATCCCTACCAGGAGGCGCTCAGCCAGACGCTCATCGAGCGCGCGTTCCGCGAGCGCATCGTGCTCGTGGGTGTCACGCTCCCGCCGCACAGTGATGAGGAAACCGACGCAAGCCTCGACGAACTCGCTCTTCTCGTCGACACCGCCGGTGCCGACGCCGTCGCAACGCTGACGCAGCGCCGCGACGCCCCGGACCCGGCGTGGTACCTCGGCAAGGGCAAGGCCGAAGCGCTGCGCCGCATCTGCCTCGACGTCGATGCCGACACCGTGGTCTTCGACAACGAATTGTCACCCGCGCAGCAGTACAACCTGGAAAAACTGCTCGGTCGCACGGCGCTCGATCGCACCGCGGTGATCCTCGACATTTTCGCCCAGAACGCCCACACGCTGGAGGGCAAAGCGCAGGTCGAACTGGCGCTTTTGCGTTACCGCCTACCGCGACTGCGGCGCGGCACCAAGGGTGCCTTCAGCCAGCAAGGCGCCGGCATCGGCACGCGCGGGCCGGGCGAAACGAAGCTCGAGGTCGACCGCCGCCGCATCACCCGCCGCATCGCAAAGCTCGAGGGTGAATTGCGCGAACTCGGTCGCACGCGTGAAAACCAGCGCAAGGGCCGCGAGCGCAGCGGGCTGTCGTCGGTGACCATCGTCGGCTACACGAACGCCGGAAAGTCGACCCTGCTGAACCGTCTCACGGAATCCGGTGTGCTCGTCCAGGACCGGCTGTTCGCGACGCTCGACCCCACGACACGTCGGTTGTCCTTGCCGGGTGGTGAGCCCGTGTTGCTCACCGACACGGTCGGATTCGTGCGTCGGCTGCCGCACGGCCTCATCGAGGCGTTCAAGAGCACGCTTGAAGTTGCCAGTCAGGCCGACTTTCTCGTCCATGTCGTCGACGCCGGCGCAGCCGACCCGCAGGGCCAGATCGAGGCCGTCCACGAGGTGCTCGACGAGATCGACGCCGACCGTGTGCCCGAACTTCTGGTGTTCAACAAAGCCGACCTCCTCGAGCCCGCTACCCTCGCGATGCTGATCGCGGATCATCCCGGCTCGCTCGCCGTGTCCGCCGTGACGGGCGAGGGTCTCGATGCGTTGCTACGCACCCTCAGCGACCGTCTGCGAGCCCTGTCACGGGTCGTCGAGTTGCTGATTCCCTACGAGAACGGCGAAGCCCTTGCAATGGTGCACCGTGAGGGTGAAGTCGTCTCGATCGGCCACGAAGAGTCGGCCACCCGCATACGCGCCAGGTTGTCTGACGCGTCGGTGGGTCGATTGCGCGACTACGTCTGCGGTGGGGCAAAGTGACGGGGATGGGCGAGGGGACTGCGGTGAACAAGGGTTTCGTCCCGCCGCCGTACCCCTACGACCGTCTCGACGCTTTCGCCGCGCATGGTCGCGCGATGGAGGGTGGCCTGGTCGACCTTTCCATCGGTACTCCGTGCGACCCGCCGTTGGCCGCGGTGGTCGCCGCACTCTCGAACTCGAACACCGAACGCGGCTACCCCGCCAGCATCGGCAGTGACGCGTTGCGGCGCGCGGCCCTCGATTGGATGAAGCGCCGTTTCGACCTCGACGTTCCCGCCGCCGACGTTGCCGCCTGTATCGGCAGCAAGGAGTTCGTGGCAACGACGCCGCACTGGCTGCGCCTGCGCACCCCCGACAAGGACACCGTGCTGTACCCCGCGGTGGCCTATCCCACTTACGAGATGGGAGCGACGTTGGCCAACTGCCGGGCGGTCGCCGTGCCGATGCGTGCCGACGGAACGATGGACCTCGATGCCATCACCGCCGAAGACGCCTCGCGAGCACTGATGCTGTGGGTCAACAGCCCCAGCAATCCAACAGGCCACCTCGACGACCTCGGTGCGGCCGTTTCCTGGGGTCGAGCGAACGCGGTTCCTGTCTTTAGCGACGAGTGCTACGCCGAATTCACCTGGACCACGTCGCCCACGTCGGCACTTCAGTATTCGCTCGAGGGAGTGGTAGCCGTGCACTCGTTGTCGAAGCGATCGAACCTCGCGGGTCTTCGGGTCGGCTTCTACGCGGGCGACCACGACATCGTGGATTATTTGAAAGAGGTGCGCAAGCACGTCGGCATGATGCTGCCGGGACCCGCGCAAGCCGCCGGTGTTGCCGCTCTGGCCGACAACGCGCACGTGGCCGAACAACGCGATCGCTACCTGCGTCGCCTCGAGACCGTTCGCGCAGTGGTGGGGAAGTGGTCCGGGTTCGACATTGCGATGCCGGCGGGCGGGTTCTATCTCTGGTTCGATGCACATGATGGCTGGGCATTTGCCGAGCGTCTTGCGCGCGAGGCCGGCACGCTCGTGTCGCCGGGCGACTTCTACGGGGCAGGTGGTGCGAACAATGTGCGCATCGCCGTCGTGCAGCCCGACGACAAGATTGCCCTCATGGCCAAGCGCCTCGGCATCAGCATCTGAGGCGTCGGCACGACGATGAGCGACGTCCCGGCGTTTCCGGCACCCGACCCCGAGTCGCGGCGGCAGCCGCCATCACAGGGTCTTTCGCAAACAAGGCCGCGGCGGCGGCGGCGGTGGTTTGCGTTCGTGATGCTCGTTGTGACGCTCGCCGCGGCTGGTGCTCTCTTCACCGAGGGCACACGCCGCGCGGGCAACGCTGCCGCAGGAATGGTTCGCATCAGCGCGGGCTGCCGTGTGCCGGTGACGCTGCGTGATTCGGGTGATTTCTTCGTCTACATCGAACAGGGCCCGGTGCCGATGCCCGACAGTGCCAACTGCACGAACGCGGGTCTCCCAATGACGAACCCCCACGGCATTCCGATGATCGGCTTTGCCGTTGCGACCCCCGACGGGGTCGAGCGTCGTGTCACCCAAGTGCGCCCGAATCGTCGCTACGACCTTGGTCGCAACGACGGGTTGCTCACGTCGCGCTTTACTGGTCGCGCGGGCGAAACAGTCATCGTCGGACTGGTCGCCGACTCACCCGATGTGGCTGTCGCCATCGGTGAGAACGTGTTTTCCCTGCGTCTGCCGTGGCGCATCGCCTCCGGCATCGTTCTCGCGATCGGTCTGTTGTTGACGGTGGCGCTCTTTAGAGCCGGCGCAAAACGGTGACAACCTTGCCGAAGACCGACACTTCGGCGGCGGGGAACACCATGGGTTGGAGGCGCGGGTTGGCGGGGATGAGCGTGATGTTCGCCCCGGACTTCTTGAAAGTCTTGACCGTCGCTTCGTCGCCGGGAATGCCGGCCACGACGATGTCGCCGTTGCGCGGTGTCGACTCCTGGCGCACGACCACGTAGTCGCCGTCGAAAATGCCGGCCTCGACCATCGAGTCGCCGCGCACGCGCAACATGAACAGTTCACCCTCGCCGGTGAAGTCAACGGGCAGGGGAATCAACTCCTCGACGTTCTCGTTGGCCAGAACGTCGGTGCCCGCGGCGACATCGCCCACGAGTGGTATGTGGCGCGCCGGGCGGCGTTCCATGGCAACCCCGATGCTGGAGTCGAAGCGCACCTCGAGGGCGCGGGGCTTGGTGGGGTCTCGTCGCAGGTAGCCGAGCTTTTGCAGCGTTGCGAGGTGATTGTGCACCGTTGCCGGGCTGTTGAGACTCACCGCCTCGCCGATCTCCCGCACGGAGGGGGGGTAGCCCCGATCGCGCATGCTGGTGTCAATGAACTCGAGAATGGCCCGTTGACGGGCGGTGAGGGCTACGGCCATATGCCCAGCGTACGCCTGTTCGCCCCCCAAATCAAACACCTGTTCGCCCTGGCCTTGACAATCGAACACCTGTTCGGTAATTTGAGCGAACACCCGTTCGTTATCGTTCCCACAACCCACCCAAACCGTTTACCCGCCCCCCACCAAAGGAGCCCGATGATGGCCGTTGTTTTCAACACCCAGACGATTCCTTCCACCAGTTTTGGCCCACAGTTGGCTCGCCCCCGCCGGCCCCAGAGGGTCTATGTTCGCCGGCGGGTCGCCGTGGCGGCATTCTGCGCGCTCCTGGTGGCCGTTGGTCTCTTTGCCCGCGGCGCGGGTGCCGAAAACACCCGTCCCATCGGCGCGGTCGAGATGCCGCGCACGATCACTGCCGTACAGGGCGACACCCTGTGGGCCATCGCCCACCGTCTGGCGCCACGGGGTGATGTCATGGGGTTTTTGGATCGTCTCGTTGAATTGAACGGCGCCCGCCTCATGCCCGGCCAACAGATCCGTATCCCCTAGGAAACCCTCCCTACGATGGGGTGATGCGCTGTCCGGTGTGCGCCTCCGATGACACCAAGGTCATCGACTCTCGGGTGGCCGAGGAGGGAGCCTCCATCCGTCGGCGTCGGCAGTGCCCGCTGTGCGGTTTTCGATTCACCACCCGCGAACGCCTCGAAGAGGTCTCGCTCACGGTCACCAAGCGCAGCGGGTCACGGGTGCCGTTCGACCGGGCCAAGGTCACCGCAGGTGTCAGCGCCGCCACCAAGGGCCGGCCCGTCGATGCGGCGACCATCGAAGCGCTCGCCGATCGAGTCGAGGAAATCCTCCGCGCCATTGGCAACGAGGTGACTTCGGCGCAGGTGGGTCACGCCGTACTCGAACAGTTGCGGGGCCTCGACGAAGTTGCGTACCTGCGTTTCGCAAGCGTCTACAAGAACTTCGACCAGGCCGCCGACTTCCGTCGCGAGCTTGCGTTGCTCGAAAAAAATTGAACTTCACGCCCGCGAATAGCGGAGGAACAAGAACCCGTCGTCTTCGAGAACGTGTTGCAGCACGAATCGGCGGAGCAACTCTCGCGCACCGTTCGTTACGCGCGGTGATTCGCCGCCCACGACGTTCGGGGAAATCGTGAGGTTGATTTCGTCGACCAAGTCCGCATCGATCATTGCGGCATTCAACTGCGCGCCACCCTCGAGCTGCAGCAACCGTCCGCCCGCCGTGGATACGACGGAGAACAAGTCGACCACCCCGCTTGTCTCGGGGGTCACGAGGTATCCCGCACCCGAGGTAAAGAGGGGAGTCGTCGTGTCGACACGGCCCGAGCGGGACACCACCGCCACGCGCTGGCCTTGTTTGGACGGCTTGCCGTAGCCGTCGGAGCGGGCGGTTTGTGCCCCGACCAGGACGGTGTCGGCCACGCGTCGAAGCGCGAGCAAAACGCCCTGATCGGTAGGGCTGGAAAGCGGCCGTGAACTGCCGCCGACGGCGATCGAACCGTCGATGCTGGCCACCATGCACATGCCCACCCAGGGCCGCGGTCCGCGCGGGTCATTTGGGGTGGGGCGCTCGACGCCGTAGGCCTCGTCATGGGTGATTTCTCGTCCGACGCGGCCGAGAAAATCGTGGTAGGAGTAGAGCAGCTTCACAGTACGGCGAGGCTACAGGTGGCCGGTGAAAGAGCGGGGGCGAAGGCGACCATGAACGGATTCACGAAAAACGGCACGGCCTTGCGCACCTGTCCGCTCTGTGAAGCGGGCTGCGGACTCGAAATCACCGTGAAGAACGGTTCGGTCGCGCGCATTCGCGGTGACATCGACGACGTCTTTTCGCACGGGTACATCTGCCCGAAAGGAAGCACGCTCAAACAATTGCACGACGACCCCGATCGTCTCCGCAAGCCGTTGGTGAAGCGCGACGGCGTCCATGTCGAAGTCGAATGGGACGAGGCTTGGCGCGAGGTCGAACGAGGCTTGAGCGACGTCATCACGCGTCACGGTCGTGACGCGATTGCGACCTACATGGGGAATCCCTCCGCGCACAACCTCGGATCGATGACTTTTGGTCGCGTGGCGTTGCAGGGAATCGGCACGCGACAGCGCTACAGCGCCTCGAGTGTCGACCAGGCGCCGAAGCAACTCACCGGCGGGTTGATGTTCGGCACGGTGCAATCGGTGCCGATTCCCGACATCGACCACACCCACTATCTCCTCATGCTGGGAGCGAACCCGTACGCGTCGAACGGCAGTCTGTGCACCGCCCCCGACTTTCCCGGTCGCCTCGAGGCGATTCTCGCCCGCGGAGGAAAGGTCGTCGTTGTCGACCCACGACGCAGTGAAACCGCACAGAAGGCGAGCGAGTGGCTGCCCATCATTCCGAACGGCGACGCGCTGTTCCTCGCGGCGATCGCGCATGTGCTCTTCGCCGACGGGTTGGTGTCGGTCGGTGCGCACATTGCCCCGCATCTGAACGGTCTCGATGACATCCGCGCCGCAATGGAACGTTTCGCTCCGGAGGCGGTCGAGCGTGCATGCGGCATCGGTGCGCCGACAATTCGTCGAATTGCGCACGAACTCGCCAAGGCACCCACGGCAACGGTTTACGGGCGCATCGGCACCACGACCACGGCTTTCGGTTCGACGACTTCTTGGTTGGTCGACGTGGTCAACACCCTCACCGGCAATCTTGACCGCGAGGGTGGTTCGCTCTTCACGCTGCCCGCCGCAGGCGGCGCCACGACCAAGGGTCAACCGGGCCGTGGCAAGGGTTTCGCATACGGCAAAGGCCATTCGCGCATCAAGGGTCTGCCGGAACTGATGGGTGAGTTCCCTGTCGCGATTCTTGCCGACGAAATCTTGACCGCGGGCGACGGACAAATCCGCGCAATGGTCACGCTCGCGGGGAATCCCGTGCTGTCGAATCCGAACAGCGGAAAACTCGACCGTGCGCTCGCGTCGCTCGACTTCATGGTCAGTGTCGACATCTACCTGAACGAAACAACTCGGCACGCCGACGTCATTCTCCCGCCGCCCTCGCACCTACAGCGCGATCACTACGACGTGTTTCTCCTCGCGTTCGCCGTGCGCAACGTTGCGAACTACAGCCCCGCCGTGCTTCCCCTCGACGAAGGCCAACCCGACGAGTGGGAGATACTCGCCAAGCTCGGCATGATCGCCCAAGGTGCGGGTGCGAACGCCGACCCTGCCGTGGCCGACGACATGGCAATCGCCAGCCTTGTTGGTTCCGCGGTGCGGGACCCTTCGTCGAACGTCTGCGGGCGCGACGCCGAGGAGCTCGTTGCGTCGCTCTCATCGACGGGCCGAAGGGGTCCGGCGCGAATGATCGATTTCATGTTGCGCACGGGTCCGTACGGCGATGCGTTTGGCGCCGCACCTGAGGGCTTGTCGCTCGACGTGTTGCTTGCAAATCCGCACGGTGTGGACCTCGGTGCACTGCGTCCGCGCATTCCCGAAGTCATCCGAACCGCGTCGGGTCGTATCGAACTGGCGCCACCGCAGTTGCTCGCCGACGTCGATCGGTTGTGGGCGCATGCGACCGCAGTCGATGACGACAAGTTGATGCTCATTGGTCGACGGCACATTCGTTCGAACAACTCGTGGATGCACAACATCAAGGTTCTCGTGAAGGGCAAGCCCCGCTGCACGCTGCAAATGCATCCAACCGATGCCGATGCGCGTGGCATCTCGGCCGGTCAAGCGGTTCGTGTGCGCAGCCGCGTGGGTGAGGTGCTCGCGCCTGTCGAGATCACCGACGACATCAGACCGGGCGTCGTGTCGCTGCCGCACGGTTGGGGTCACTCGGTGGCCGGTACGCGGCTGTCGGTTGCCGGCGAATACGCGGGGGTGAACTCGAACGTGCTCACCGACGAAGATCTCTTCGACCCCGTGTCGGGGACCAGCGTCCTCAACGGCATCCCCGTGGCGGTGAGGGCCGGCTGACCCTGTCGAGGCCCGCCGTCCACACACGTCCACAGCGCAATCCCCCGAAAAACGGGGAAATTCACACGGTTTTCCACTTCCCCCACACAGGCCCGCCCCCGTATCCTGAGCCTCCGCGGCGGTGTGTCGGCCAACGGGCGACAATCGTTGACAAAAGGTGAACAACAATGCTGTAATTACCCAACCAGTTGTGGATCGCACCGCAATCGGGGGCGGAGAACCACAACATGTTGTGGATCCAGCGTCTTTGGAGACCTCTCCGGGGCGTCGGGGTCAACTTTGTTGATGTGGTGGTCTACTGCGCCCTCCTAGCGGAGTCCGTGGGTGACGCAAGTCACAAGCAATCGATTACCAAAGATAAAAACCAAGTCCGCACTCACGGAACACTCACAAAGTTCTCACGAAGAAAGCAAGGAAGGAACGAAATGTCCCTCGCACCTGATCGTTTGTTCATCGGTATCCGTCGTCATTTCACCGATGCCGCCATGCACCCGTACGACACGGTCGTTTGGGAGCGGCGCGACGCCCGTATCACGAACTGGAAAGACGGCTCCGTTGCCTTCGAGCAGCGCGACGTCGAGATCCCTGCTTCATGGTCGCTCAACGCAACCAACATCGTTGCCCAGAAGTACTTCCGGGGGACGCTCGGCACGCCCGAGCGCGAGACGTCGCTTCGCCAGGTCATTGATCGCGTGGCCGACACGATCGCCGACTGGGGCATCGAGGGCGGCTATTTCGTCGATGCCGACGAGGCCGAGGCTTTCCGCAACGAGTTGAAATTCATCCTCGTCACCCAGCGCGCAGCGTTCAACAGCCCCGTTTGGTTCAACATCGGTGTGAAGGGTGTGCCCCAGCAGGCGAGTGCGTGCTTCATCCTCGCCGTCGAAGACACGATGGCCGGAATTCTCAACTGGTACCGCGAGGAGGGCACGATCTTCAAGGGTGGCTCGGGTTCGGGCATCAACCTGTCGAACATCCGCTCCAGTTACGAGCACCTGCAGGGGGGCGGCACCGCGTCGGGTCCGGTCTCGTTCATGCGTGGCGCCGACGCGAGTGCGGGCACCATCAAGTCGGGTGGCAAGACGCGTCGTGCCGCGAAAATGGTCATCTTGAACGTCGACCACCCCGACGTCGAAGAATTCATCTGGTGCAAGGCCAAGGAAGAGCGCAAGGCCCGCGTGTTGCGCGACGCCGGTTTCGACATGGACCTCGACGGCGTCGACTCGTTCTCGATCCAGTACCAGAACGCGAACAACTCGGTGCGCATCACCGACGACTTCATGAACGCCGTCATAGAAGACCGCGACTGGAACATGAAGGCTGTCACCGACGGCTCTACCGTGAGGACCGTGCGCGCCCGTGATCTGTGGCGTGAAATCGCCACGGCCGCGTGGGAATGCGCCGACCCCGGTCTGCAGTTCGACACCACGATCAACAAGTGGCACACCGCGCACGCGACGGGACGCATCAACGGTTCGAACCCGTGTTCGGAGTACATGCACATCGACAATTCGGCCTGCAACCTCGCATCGTTGAACCTGCTCAAGTACCTAGACGAGAACGACACGTTCAACGTCGAGGCGTTCAAGCACTCGGTCGAAGTGATGTTCACGGCCCAGGAAATCCTCGTCGGCCGCGCCGATTACCCGACCGAGAAGATCGGCGAGAACAGCGGCCTGTTCCGCCAGCTCGGCATCGGATACGCCAACCTTGGCGCATTGCTGATGGCGCTCGGCCTTCCCTACGACAGCAAGGAAGGCCGCTCGTGGGCGGCGTCGATCACCTCACTCATGACCGGCCACTCGTACGCAACCTCGGCTCGCACGGCCAGTCGCATGGGGCCCTTCGCTGGTTTCGCCGAGAACGAGAAGTACATGTTGAACGTTCTGCGGATGCACCGCGACGCCTCGTACGAGATCGAGAATCCCGATGTCGTACAGGCCGATCTGCTCCAGGCAGGACGTGAGGCGTGGGAAGCGGCAGTCCGCGACGGCGAGGAATACGGCGTACGCAACAGCCAGGCCAGTGTTCTCGCCCCGACCGGCACCATCGGTCTGATGATGGACTGTGACACCACGGGTATCGAGCCCGACCTTGGTCTGGTCAAGATCAAGAAGTTGGTGGGTGGCGGCACGATGTCGATCGTGAACCAAACGATCCCGCGTGCCCTGCGCCGTCTCGGCTACACGCCCCAGCAGGTCGACGACGTCATCGCCTACATCGACACGAACAAGAGCATCATCGGAGCGCCGGCCCTCAAGGCCGAGCACCTGCCGGTGTTCGCGTGCTCGATGGGTGACAACACGATCCACTACGAGGGTCACGTCCGCATGATGGGAGCGGTGCAGCCGTTCCTGTCGGGCGCCATCTCAAAGACGGTCAACATGCCCGAAGAGGCGACCATCGAGGAGATCGAGGAGTTGCACGAGTTGTCCTGGCGTCTCGGCCTCAAGGCCGTGGCGATCTACCGCGACAACTGCAAGGTCGCCCAGCCGCTCTCGACTGCAAAAAAGGACGACGAGACCACCGACGATGAGACCGACGCACCGACTGCAGTGTCCGCGGCGACCAGCGTCGTCGAGCGGATCGTCGAGCGCGTCGTGGCCCAGCCCGTGCGCCAGAAGCTGCCCCGTTCACGCCGTGGTCGCACGTTCGAGTTCCGTGTCGCTGACTGCAAAGGCTTCGCCACGATCGGCGAGTACGAAGATGGTCGCCCGGGTGAGGTGTTCCTCACCGTGTCGAAACAGGGCTCGACCCTGTCGGGCATCATGGACGCCTTCGCCAAGAGCATCAGTTACGGCCTGCAGTACGGCGTGCCGCTGCGGGCGTTCGTCGAGGCGTTCACCAACATGCGTTTCGAGCCGGCAGGCATGACCGACGATCCGGACATCCGCATTGCTTCGTCGATCATGGACTACCTCTTCCGTCGCCTCGCACTCGAGTACCTGAACTACGACGAGCGCGCCGAACTCGGCATCTTCAGCCGCGACGAGCGTCTGCAGCCGACCTTGCCCGGTGTCGAAGAGACGATTGTCGAGACCAGCATGGGCTCGGAGGTTGTCGCAGACCCGAAGAGCGTCCCGACCGCCGCTGACCTCGCCGCGCAGTTGAAGTACGGTCTCGCACCGTCGGCGCCGAGTACAGACGACTCGCCGGCGGTGGGTATGCAGCGTCCGGCGGCCAAACTCAGCGATGCACCGATGTGCATGCAGTGTGGCATTCAGATGCAGCGCGCCGGCTCGTGCCACGCGTGCCCGTCGTGCGGTTCGACTTCCGGTTGCTCCTAACCCGAGCGTTCTCGTCACGCGGAGGCGTAGCTCTCGTCAAGGATTGCGCCGAAAAAAAGCACGTCTGAACTTGGCGGGAAGGCAAGGCCTTGTGCCTTCCCGTTTCCATTCGAATCCCGGGTGTGTCGCGGCGCGTATCTGCGCAAAGCCCGCACCTGCGTGTGCCGAGAACCCTCGGTAGGGTGCGGGTGTGAAGAGAGAACTGCCGCCCGGCTACCGCGAGCAACTGGAGTTGGGTTACGTCTTCGGTAGCACGTTGACGTTCGCGCAGCGTCCTTTGGTTCCCGACCCCGGGATGCTCGCCGAGTGGGCTCCCGATGCCGCGATTATCGGCGCCCCGTTCGACCTCGGAACGACGAATCGTCCGGGGGCGCGGTTCGGGCCACGCGGGGTGAGGGTGAATGCGTACGAGTCGGGCACGTACCATCTCGACCTTCGCATCGAGATCTTCGATCATCTCGAGGTTGTCGACGCCGGCGATGCCCACTGTCCCCACGGCATGGTCGAGGCCAGCCTCGACAACGTGAAAAAAAAGATCGCCGAGGTCGTGAATCTCGGCATCACGCCGATCGTCATTGGGGGAGACCACACGATCACCTGGCCGTCGGCGACCGCGGTGGCCGAGAAGTACGGCTTTGGTCGAGTTGGCATGGTGCACTTCGATGCGCATGCCGATACCGCCGACACGATCGACGGGAACCTCGCCAGCCACGGGACGCCGATGCGGCGCTTGATCGAAAGTGGTGCGATACCTGCGAAGAACTTCGTGCAAATCGGGTTGCGTGGCTATTGGCCGGGTCCCGACGTATGGAAGTGGATGGGCGACCAAGGAATGAAGTGGCACATGATGGACGAGGTGCATCGTCGTGGTCTCGATGCCGTCATCACCGACGCGATTGCCGAGGCGATGGACGGCGTGGACCACCTCTACGTGAGCGTCGACATCGATTCACTCGACCCGGTCCATGCCCCCGGGACAGGAACGCCCGAGCCCGGCGGTATAACAAGTGTGGAAATGCTGCGCGCAATGCGTCGCCTCGCGCTCGAGACGCCCGTCGTTGCCTTCGACGTGATGGAGGTGGCACCCGCCTACGACCATGCCGACTGCACGGTGAACATCGCCCACCGTCTGATCATGGAGGTGCTGGCGGGTCTGGCCGCAAAGAAGCGCGGTTGAGAGCTATTTGAAAGAGCACGGCATGCGCTTGATGCCGTTGATGAAGTTGCTCTGCAGATACGCGGGTTCTCCCGTGATTTCCATGTCGGGCAGACGACGGCGGATCTCGTCGAACATGACCGCGATCTCGCGTCGTGCGAGGTTCGCCCCGAGGCAGAAGTGCGGACCACCGGCACCGAAGCCGACCTGGGGCGGCTGGATGTTGCGACGGACGTCAAAGGTGTCGGGGTTCGGGTACACGCGCTCATCACGATTGCCCGCGAGATACCACATCACCACCTTCTGACCCTCCTTCACGGGAAAGCCGTTGATGTCGGTGTCTTGCGTGACGGTGCGACGGAAGTGAATGACCGGCGTGGAATATCTCACTATTTCCTCCACAGCCGATTTGGTGTGGGTCTCAAAATCGCCGAACCAGATCTTTCGCTGATCACGATGGTCGGTGAGGAGCTTCATCCCGTGACTGATGGCGTTGCGCGTAGTCTCGTTGCCCGCCACGACGAGCAGAATGAAAAACGACCCGAATTCCTGGGAAGTCAGACGTTGACCGTCGACTTCGGCATTCATCATCACCGAAGTGATGTCGTCGACGGGGTTCTTGATGCGATCCTCGCCCAGTGCCTGTGCGTAGTTGAACATGCTGAGGCCCGCATTGAGCAGGTCGTCGAGGCTGGTGACCAGTTCGGGGTCACCGACGCCCAGGATCGTGTTCGTCCATGTGAGGACCTGCTTGTAGTCGTCTTGCGGGATACCCATCATCTCGCAGATGATTTCAAGTGGGAAACGGGAGGCGATTTCCTCGACGAAGTCAAACTCCGTGCCCGAGAATCGTTCGATCGCGCTGTCGACGACTTCTCTCGCCTTCGTCACCACGTACTCTTCGACGCGCTTGATTTCACGTGGGGCGAAGCCGCGCGAGACGATCGATCGCAGGCGGAAGTGCTTCGGGTCGTCCATGTTGATCATCGAGCCGAAGAACTCGTTCAGTTCGACGGTGAGATCGCCGATGTTCGCGCCCTTGCCGCTGCAGAAAAGTTCGGGTTGCCGGCTGACGTGCCAGATGTCGTCGTGTCGCGTGAGGGCGATGTAGCCCGGGCCTCGCGGGATCGGCGAGTTCTCAAATTCCCACTCCTCGAAGAAGTGGTAGGGCGACTCGTCACGCAGCGTTTTGAACGCGCCGTAGCGCCACGCGCGATCCCGCAACCAGAACTCGGGGTCCGAGAGGTGGATGTCCGAGAGGGGAACTTTGGGCAACGATGGGGCCGGTGATGACATTCCGTGAGACTATTCGCTCGTGGAGAACGACCACGAAGCCCTCCCCGAGGTTCGACTGATCGAATTCACGTTCTTCGTCGACGCCGAGACATATCTGATGTCGGGGGGCGAACTCACCGCAACTGAAGACGAACTGTTCGACGCTGGTATCGAGCACATCGACGTACCCACGGAATTCGCCCGCGACCTCGGCGACCGTGTGCCTGTGCGGGTGGTCGGCTCGGCCCGAGGCCTGCGCTGGTACGCAGGTCTCTTGAACCTCCACGATCCGATCCAGCGAGAGGAACTCGACAGGGTGATCTCGGCGCAGAACCGTGCAGAAGGTGCACCTCGGCGCGCCAAGAAACCGTGGGGCGCGTAAGTTTTGCCGCCGCAGTTGACATCACGGGGAACCACGGCCCGAGCCGTCATCGTCGCAACCACTCGCGGCCCGGGCCAAAATGAGGGTCGACGACCTCGAGCGGCCCAGCCGCGTCAGATCAGGCTGTGACGCCGCGCCATGGTCTGTGCCACGAGTGACAGCGTCAACATCGCCAAAGAGATGACGCCGAAGGCCCAGACGGGTCCGTGTGCGCCGTAGATCCACGGGCTGACGAAGGCCGTTGCTGCAGCCCCGACGAGGTTGGCTGCCCCCGACAAACCTTGGGCAGCCGCAGCCCGTCCCTCGGGTGCGACATGCGACATGCTGGCCTGTGAAGCGGGGATGGTCACTGCTTGCACGACGCCTTCGATCACCGAGACGATGATGATCGCAAGTGGCGTGGCGGCCAGGCCGTAGCCCGTGACGACCGGCGTCAGGATGAAGATCGCATAGAGGGCGGTGCGCAGGGCACCCCACTTGTCGGCCAAGCGGCCGCCGAGCCGTGCGAGCAGGATGAAGGGAATGCCGTAGATCAGAAACGACAGGCCGACGACGAAATTCGAGGCACCGCGGTCGGTGAGGTAACGGTCCCACAAAGCGTCGTACACGCCGATCGGGAGGTAGAGGCTCATCGTGGTGAGTGCGACGGTGCGCACCCCGGGATACCGCAGCAATGTGAGGCTTATGCGGCGCGACTCACCCGATGAGGGGAGCATCGGAAGCGCCTTGGCGGCGAGAGCCAAGGATGCCACAGCCGCCACGATCGCGAAAAAGACGAAGGTCCAGCGCAAACCGAGGGGATCGAGCATGATGCCGCCGATGAACGGTCCGCCGACGATTCCCGCGGTCTCCACGCCGGCGAGTTTGCCCAACCGTTCGGCGGCGCGGCCCATGTCGAGGTTGGCTGCAATGGCGCGTGCAGCGGGTTGTGTGCAGCCAAACGAAACCCCCACGATGGCGCGTCCGATCACGAACTGCCACAACGAGTCACCGAGCGCAAAGACGAGTGAACCCAATGCGGCGAAGACGAGGCCGATCACCATGAGGTTCTTGGGCTTGTGGGTATCGGCAAGCGGAGCGACGAACACCTGCGTCACGAGGCCGGCAAGGAACCCGATGCCGGCAATGAGGCCCAGACCGAAATCGGCGAAACCGTAGTTGTCTTGGAGGTCGCCCAGCGCGGCGAAGATGATGCTGTTCGACACCGCCGTTGCACCCGAGGCAAACATCAAGACGCTCAGCGTCGCCCCGGCGTGATCGGTGGATGATGTCGACACTGACACCGGCTCAGCCCCGCTGGCTCGCCTCGGCGAGCACCGCATCGTTGAACGGTGGCCAGAACTCCATGCCCCATTGGGTGAAGTCGCGATTCGACAACATCACGCAGGCAACGTCGGCCACCGGGTCGACCCACAGGAAGGTGCCGGTGCCTCCGAAGTGTCCCCACGTGGCAGACGAGCCTGTCGGCGCGGTCCAGTGCGGGTGCTTGGTCCCACGGATCTCGGGGCCAAGACCCCACGGGCAAGGATCAAACCGTCCGAGGCCGGGCACGACGCCTTCGAGTGCGGGGAACTGCACGGAAGTCATCTCACCCAGGGTCTCGCGCGAAAGGAGGGTCGGTCGACGCAGTTCGGCTGCGAATTTTGCACAGTCATCCACGTTGCTCAGGACATCTTTTGCCGCCGAACCGTCGAGGGACGTCGAGGTGAGTCCGAGCGGCTCGCACACCGCTTCGCGCAGGTAGTCGGCAAAATCGAGACCGGCACGTTCGCCGACATGGGCGGCCAGAAGTTCGATCCCGGTGTTCGAATAGATGCGCTTGCGAGCCGGCGACGTGATGGGGTTGATGCCGTCAAACGAGTAGCCACCCGCATGGGCCAGCAGGTGACGGACCGTGCAGTCTTCCTGGCCGACCGGTTGCGAGAGGGAAGTGGTTCCTTCTTCGACGGCGATCATCGTGGCCCACGCCGCAAAGAGCTTGCTCACCGACGCGATGCGAACCATTCTTTGGGTATCGCCGTGGGTATGGAGCGTGCCGTGCCGATCGATCACCGCCACTGACGTGAACTCGACCGGCCAGCCAGAGACATGACCGAAGGCTTTGATTAGTTCAGGTTAGAACGAATCAGTTCGGCGACACGGAACGCCAGGTCGACGCTCTGGCGACCATTCAAACGTGGGTCGCACACGGTTTGGTACCGATCATCCAGGTCCTCGTCGGCGAGCGAGTGCGAGCCGCCGAGGCACTCGGTGACGTCGTCGCCGGTCAACTCGACATGGATGCCGCCCGGCCATGTGTGTTCGGCGCGGTGTGCACGCACGAAACCCGCGATTTCTGCCACCACGTTGTCGAGGTGGCGGGTCTTGCGACCCGTGGTCGATGTGAAGGTGTTGCCATGCATCGGGTCGCACGCCCACACGACGGGATGACCAGAGACGTGCACCGCGCGGAGCAGCGGACGCAGTTTGTCCTCGACATTCTCTGCACCCATGCGCGAGATCAGGGTCAGGCGGCCCGGTATGCGTGCCGGGTTCAATACCTGACAGAGTTCGAGCACGAACTCGGGCGTTGCCGTCGGTCCAACTTTGCAGCCGATCGGGTTGCCGACACCCCGCAAGAACTCGATATGGGCACCGTCAAGCTGGCGCGTGCGTTCGCCGATCCAGAGCATGTGGGCCGAACAGTCGTACCAATCGCCCGTCAAGGAGTCGCGCCGGGTGAGGGCCTCTTCATAACCGAGAATCAATGCCTCGTGCGACGTGAAGACGTCGACTTGGTGGAGGGCCGGGTTGTTCTCGGTGTCGATGCCACAGGCGCGCATGAAGGCGAGGGCACTTTCGATTTCGGTGGCGAGAGCCTGGTAGCGCTGGCCCTCGGGCGAGCTTTCGATGAACTCCTGGGTCCATGCGTGCACCCTGTTGAGGTGTGCAAAACCCCCCTTGGTGAAGGCGCGCAGAAGGTTCAGGGTGCTGGCCGACTGGTGGTAGGCCTGAACGAGGCGCTCTGCGTCGGGTCGGCGGGCCGCCTCGGTGGGCGAAGGGTCGTTCACGATGTGCCCACGGAACGCAGGCAGTTCGGTGTCTCCGAGACGCTCGAAGGGTTGCGATCGTGGCTTGGCGAACTGGCCTGCCATTCGTCCAACTTTCACGACCGGAACGCCCAGTGAGTACGTCAGCACGACGGCCATCTGCAGGATGACACGCAACTTTTCACGGATGTTGTTGGCCGAAAACTCCTCGAAGCTCTCGGCGCAGTCGCCCGCCTGCAACAAAAAGGCGTTTCCGGCGGCTACCTGCCCGAGGGCTGACTGCAGACTGCGTGCCTCGCCGGCGAAGACCAGCGGCGGCAGCGAACCGATCTGCTTGAGGGCCCGATCAAGTTCGCCGGCGTCGGGCCATTCCGGCTGTTGCTCGGCGAGAAGGCCGTGCCATGAATCAGGAGACCAGGATCGAGGCATGCGCTAGGCAGCGTAGATGCGCTCCGCGTCCTCACGCAGGCCATTTACGGCGCGGCTGACCAAACGACGTGCGGCTTCAGCCGTCACCCCGAGGGCTTCGCCGACCTCGCGGAAGGACTTGCGCTCGCCGTCGCGCAGACCGAAACGGGCCTCGACTGCATAGCGGGCGCGCTCGTCGAGCGTATCGAGGAGTTCGTTGAGCAGTTCACTATCGACCAACGCCATGACGACGTCTTCGGGAGTGCCCTGGCCGTTGTCGACGAGGTCGCCGAGCGTCGCATCGCCGTCGTCGCCGACGGTCTTGTCGAGCGAGACCGGGGTGGTGAGGATGTGCAGTTCGTGGTTGTTCGCGTCGAGGTTCTCGCCATCCCCCGACGACTGACGCAAGGCGGCGCGCAGGCTGGCCGAGCGGTCGCCCGGGATTCGAATCAGGGATGCCTTTTGATCGAGCGCACGGCCGATGGCCTGGCGGATCCAGAAGGTCGCGTAGGTCGAGAACTTGAAGCCACGGCGCCAGTCGAACTTGTCGACTGCGTGCTCGAGGCCAAGGTTGCCTTCCTGAATGAGATCCAGGAGGTCCATGCCCTGGGGCAGCGGATAGCGGCGTGCAATCGACACGACGAGGCGCAGGTTGGCGCGGATGAAGCGATCCTTGGCGGCGGCGGCAGCCTTCATGTCGTTGCGCAACTGCGCCGAGCGCCCACCGGCGGCAAGACAGGCTGCGGACTCGCGACCCTTTTCAATGGCCTTGGAGAGCGTGCGCTCGTCTTCGGCGGTGAGGAGGGCAACTTTGCCGATGTCGTTGAGGTAGAGACCTATTGCGTCGTTCATGTGTCAATCCGTGTTCTTTGTGATGGGGGGTGGGTGTTGCTCTGTCGGGGGCGACTTGGCTTGAGAGCGCGCAAAGCCAAGAGGATTCGTGAGATCAATCTGAGGGGATTTTTTTGGGGGTCAGGTTGGAATTCGCATCCGCAACTTGTAGGGGTTCGTAACTATAGCAAATGGGTGTAACGCTGTTAAGGGGTACGGCACAAAAAGTGCCGAGCCTTGTGCCGCAAGGCTTTTGAGGGTATCTCAGGGGGTTTTCACACCTAGACTTGGTCTCCGTGGCCTTGCGAATCGGTCTCTTCGGCGGAACTTTTGACCCCCCACATCTAGGGCACTTGGTGACCGCCATCAACGTCCGTCACGCACTGTCGCTTGATCTCGTGGTTCTGATGGTCGCCAACGACCCCTGGCAGAAAACGGGGGCACGCACCGTGTCGCCCGCTGCCGATCGGCTGGCGATGGTGCAGGCCGCTGTCGATGGAGTCGAGGGTCTTGAAGCGGGTGCTGATGAAATTCAGCGGGGCGGCCCCAGCTACACCGCCGACACGCTCAAGGTCCTCGGTGTGAAGCATCCCGGTGCCCGATTCTTCACCGTCGTCGGCGACGACGCTGCGACGAACATCCTCACCTGGGAGCGCGTGGACGAAGTCGCGGCCATGTCGACCCTCGTCGTGGTCGATCGCCCCGGAGCCCCGGTAGACCTTCCCGACAACTTCGATTGGCGTCGCGTGGAGGTCCCGCGACTCGAGGTGTCGAGCACGGACCTGCGTCGTCGCGTCACCGATGGCAGACCGCTCGACTATCTCCTTCCCGAGCCGGTCGTTGCCATCATCCGAAAGCGCGGGCTTTACGGCCTGCGTATCGGTGCGCAACTGTGACGGCGATCGAATCACGTCGCAGACGTCGTACGACAGGGGCGCTCGTGTGCGGTCTCGTCGGTGCGATCATGCTGCCGTCGGGGCTCGTTCTCTCCGCCAACTCGCTTCTGAACTCGACCGACGGTGAGAGCGTCGACGCATCCGACATCGTGCGCATTCCCTCCACACCCGCAGCCCTCCTCGCTGTTGTCGACGCGGGTGGTCTTCTTGCGTCGCTGCAGATGATTGCACTCGCGCCGGGTGGCATCGGTGGAACCGTCGTGTCGATCCCCGTCAATAGCGCCGCACTCGTCGGCGAAGGTGAAATTCCACGACGCCTCTACGACTCGTTCCTCTCCGGCGGAATCACGGCGCTCACCTCCGACGTCGAGGGCCTGCTCAATGTCACGTTCACAACCGGCGTCGCAGTCACCGCGGGCGATCTCGCCCCATGGCTGGCCGCGATCACCAACGTGAAGGTCGAGTTCGACCGGCCCATAAGGGGCGTGCTCGGGGGAGTCGTCACCGATGTTCTCCCGACCGGTCGCCAGTCGTTCACCGCCGAACAGGTGGCAGCGGCCCTTGCGGCAATCGAGCCGAATGCCGCCGAAGCCGACCGGCTGCCCATGTTGAAGTCCCTGTGGGTGGGGGTGGGGGCGAGTCAACGCAATCCGCAGATCGACCTGACAGCAACGGCCACGGGTGACGTTGCGGGTGACACGACAACCACCGCCCCCACCGCGCCGACCATCGGCATGAAGGAGTTCATCGACCGGCTGCTGGCTGGTCAGGTGCAGGTCTGGCAGTTCGCCGCGACGGCGCTCCCGCAAGGAGACACGAATCCGAACGGTCTTGACTGGTACGCACTCGACAGAGCCGAAATCATTCTCGTCACCGCCAGTGTCGTGCCGTCGTCGGTGTCTTCGCTCCTGGCATCGATCAACGTCCAGATTGACACCCCCTTCAACGACGCAGCCATCACTCGTGAGGCGATCCTGCGATTCATGTCACTCGGTGTGAACATCGTTCTCATTCGCGAAATCACCGACCCACCGGAGCAGGCCACCATCGCCGCCATCGCCGATGTCGCCCTCGAATCAGAGGTCGCCGGCTACGCTCCCGCGCTCGGTGCAATGGAAATCCACCGGCAGAGGGTTCCGGTCGAGGGTGTGGACCTGCGCCTGACCCTCGGTATCGACTTCGAGAACTTTGTTCGCACCAATCCCTCCGATGGATTGATTTCAGCCTCGACCGGCATGACAGCAGGCGAACAGTGACCGACGTCGAGTCCCGAGACTTTGCAGTCGAAATTGCCAGAATCGCCGACGACAAGAAGGCCGACGATGTTCTCATCATCGCCGTCGGTGACATTCTCTCGATCACCGAATACTTCGTCCTCGCCAGCGCAAGCAACCGACGCCTCGTCGCGACGGTTGCCGACGAAGTAACGGCCCGAATTCGCGAAACCCACGGTCGGTCGCCGCTGCGCACGGAGGGCACGGGCGAGCAACTGTGGGTACTCGTCGACTACGGCGATGTCGTTGTCCACGTCTTTGCAGAAGAGACGCGCCGCTACTACGAAATCGAACGTCTCTACAAAGACGTCCCCAAGATCGACTGGAAATCCCCCGCGGCCTGATTCCCCGTGGGTAATTGCGTAGCGTTGCGCTAGAGTCTCGGCACTTCGTACGGGGCTATAGCTCAGTTGGTAGAGCGCTTCCATGGCATGGAAGAGGCCAGGGGTTCGATTCCCCTTAGCTCCACGTTGCTCGCCTGTGCCTCGACAACTGGGCACCGCCAGTCCCGAAGCGCGGGGGATTGGGCCGGAGGGGTGCTAGAGCCCGAGGCCTATCTCTGGCCGCCCGGACCGGGATTCTGGCCGCCCGGACCGGGATTCTGGCCGCCCGGACCGGGATTCTGGCCGCCCGGACCGGGATTCTGGCCGCCCGGACCGGGATTCTGGCCGCCCGGACCTTGATTCTGGCCGCCCGGACCTTGATTCTGGGGTCCGGCGGTGTTCGGTTGCCCGGCTCCGCCTTGGCCACCCTTTTGCCATTTGAAGTGCGTCGAGTTCTTACCGTTGTCAAAGGCAGCCACGGACCATTGTCCGACCGTGGCACCAGCACCACACGATGTCGTGTCGGCGGTGATCTCGATGAAGTTGCTCGCGGCCGGGGTCGCATCGGTTGCAGTGTCGACGATCATGCTCCCCGACTTGCCCCCGACGTCTTTCGTCGTTGGCGTGATGGACGTTCCGTTGCTGAGTTTGGCCGACTTGATGGCGCACGGACCCGACGGACCCGCGAAGCTGTAGGTGAGCCCTCCGACATCCTGCCAGGAGGATTCGTCGTTCATCGGCGCACGCTGCGGGCGCCAGAACGTGAGTGTCACCTCGCCCGACGGGGATTGCATATCGTCGGGGACGGTGTAAGAACCACCCGACGAGTGAATAAGCGTTCCCTTCCATGACCGCACCGACGGGGCTGTTTGGATGACGCCTGAGATGACCTGGGTGGAGGAGTCGACGAGCGCCTTCGATGAGTCACTGAGCGCGAAGCGGATCGCATCACCCACTCGCAGGCCGTCGGGGCCGGCCATGCGCGGCTTGATCTCATTGACCCACTCCGCGCCGCTGTTGATCGTCCCCTTGGACGGAATGATGTTGGGCAACTTGTCCTCGTCGGGATCGCACGAACCGAACACCCACTCGTCCATCCCGCTGTCGTATGCCGTCGCGGTGCCCGCATCGTTCTTCGGCCAAGCCGAGGGCGCAACGCTGCTGTTGGCGAGGTCTTTTGCAATGACACCCGAACCGCACAGCGCCGTGTAGGACTTCTCACCATCCTTGAGTGGCAGCGCATTGTTGGCCGGCTGCGTGCCGTTGTCGTAATCAGGCGAGATTGTCACTGCCTTCGAGGTGGATCCGCTGCACCAAGCGATACCGGTGCAGTCGACGTTGAAGAAGCCGAAGTTGCGGTCGGGGCGTTTGGGGAAAGACTTCCCCACTGCCGAGCTTCCGTAGGCGAAGAACACGCCCTGGAACGTGTTGATCATTTGCTTCAACGCCTTGTCGGCTGCGGGACTGTCCTCGGGTTTCGTGATGCCAAAGGCATTCAGGTTCACGCATTCACCACCACAAATCAGGGCGGTGTAGAGGCCTGCGTCGCCATTGACGTTCTTGTCGGTGCTCACTGGGGTGTCAAAGAACTTGTCATCAACGAGATCGAGTTTGCCGTCGTTGTCGTCATCGACGTCCGCAAAGGCCATGATGCCGTCGGCATCCGCGTCGTCACCCAGAGCATTTTCGGTGGGATTGGCGAACTTTCTGATCCCAGTCGCCTTGACGCCGCTTGTGCGGCCCAGCGACTTGGCTGCCGGAGGGGCGCCCGCGGTGACCTCGACGGTCTTGCCCGACACGGCAACCGGAGGTTTGGCGACGTTCACGTAGGCAAACTTGGCCGTTGTGTTGACCGTGATCTTCTTGAGATCGACCGTCGCCTTTGTTGCTCTTTTCATGCGCAGGAAGCCGAACTTGGCAGCACCCAAGGACTTCGCAGCCTTCTTTCCTCCCGCATCGGTGGAGTACTTCAGAATCACCGGACCGACGTAGCCGCCGGACGTCGAGAGGATCGAGAGGCTCATACCATTGGTGTCGGCCGCCGCCACGTTGGCAATCGACACCTTGCCCGACGCGGCTGTCGCGAGATACGACTTACCCGATTTGGCCGTTGCAAGGAGGCGGTAGCCGGATGCAAGCTGTGCCCTGATCGTCACTTTTGCGGGTGCAGCCGCGGCAGGTGCGAGTGTCGTCATCGGCGCGGCAACAGCCAGCGCACACGCGATGCCCACCAATTTCGAAACGAGTCGACGTGATTGGCTCATAAACCCTCCCCCAAGTCGTGCGCAACAGCAGAACTTGAACAATGCTCAGAGTATTCACCACGAGAGGGGCATTACAAGGGTTCCGAGGAATGCGCAAGATGGCCTGAAGGGTCTCGAAACATCACTGAACGTTGGGTTTTTGTTCCAAATACACGTCACATTGGTCGACCCGGTGGTCATTGCCTACGGCCCCGCGGGCGGCTGGCACGGCGCAGCCCGACGTGCCAGCCCTCATTCGCCACCGATGACGGCACATCCATCCATGCCCTCTACCCCGGCCTCATGTCGCCGGGCGCCGGTGGTCCTCAAAGGACGAAGTTCACCAATCGTCCCGGGACGATGACCTCTTTTTTGGGGGTCGCACCGGCGAGCAACTCGATGACCTTGGGGTCGGACATCGCGACGGCCTTCGTTGTTGCTTGGTCGGCTCCGACAGCGACGTTGATGCGGTGCTTGACCTTGCCGTTGATCTGCACGGGAATCTCCATGGTGTCGCTGGCGAGCAGTGCCGGGTCGGCGGTGGGGAACGACTCGTAGGTGATTGTTGACGTGCGACCCAGGCGGCTCCAGATTTCCTCGGCAATGTGCGGGCAGAGAGGCGAGAGCATGATCGCCAGCGGCTCGGCGACCTCTCGCGGGCACGTGCCGCGTTCGGTGACGAAGGGAGTGAGGGCGTTGTTGAGTTCGATCAACTTGGCGATCGCGGTGTTGAAGCGCAGGTTGTCCATGTCCGCGCCGACACCGTCGATGCACTTGTGCAGGGCGCGGCGGATGTCGTCGGAGGCCGGGTCGTCGGATATGCGTGTTTCACCCGAATCTTCGTCGACGAGGTTGCGCCACACGCGCTGAAGGAAGCGCTGCATGCCCACGACGTCCCGGGTGTTCCAGGGACGGCTGGCCTCGAGCGGACCCATCGACATCTCATAGAGACGGAAAGTGTCGGCGCCGTATTCGGCGTACATGTCGTCGGGTGTGACGATGTTCTTTAGGCTCTTGCCCATCTTCCCGTACTCACGGGTCACCTCTTCGCCTTCGAAGAAGTAAGTGCCGCCGCGTTCCTCGACCTCGTTCGCGGGAACGGGCTGGCCGCGCATGTCGCGGTAGGCGTAGGCCTGGATATAGCCCTGGTTGAAGAGACGATGGAACGGCTCTTCTGACGAGACGTGGCCGAGGTCGAAGAGAACCTTGTGCCAAAAGCGCGAATAGAGAAGGTGCAGTACCGCATGCTCGACGCCACCCACGTAGAGGTCCACGCCGCCGGTGTGGCCGGGTTCTTTCGGGCCCATCCAATAACGCTCGACGTCCTTGTCGACGAACGCCGCCGAGTTGGTCGGGTCAAGGTAGCGCAGTTCGTACCAGCACGAACCGGCCCACTGCGGCATCACGTTCACCTCGCGGCGGTACGTCTGTGCACCGTCACCAAGGTCGAGCGTCACGGTCATCCACTCCTTGGTTCGGGCAAGCGGCGGGATCGGCTCACTCGCGGCATCGTTCGGGTCGAGGCCCTGCGGTTTGAAGTCGGCAAGTTCGGGAAGCAGAACCGGCAACTCGTCGTCAGGGACCGCGTGCGGGTTGCCGTCATCGTCGAAGACGATCGGGAAGGGCTCGCCCCAGTAGCGCTGGCGGGCGAAGAGCCAGTCGCGCAGTTTGTAGGTGATCGCAGCGGTGCCCTTGTTCTGCGATTCGAGCCAGGCATTCATCGCCGAGTTGGCTTGTGCGACCGTGGTGAACGTCTCGAGCGAGATCGCGTCGTTCTTCGAGTTCACGTACGGGCCATCGCCCACGTAGGCATCGGGCCACGCCGCGCAGTCGAGGCCTGCGGCGATGCCGTGGGAATCGAACCACTGTTGCGGTGGATGTTGCGTAGCGACGATGGGAAGCGAGTACCTGCGGGCGAAGGCGAAGTCGCGCTCGTCGCCCGACGGAACGGCCATGATCGCACCGGTGCCGTAACCCATCAGCACGTAGTCGGCCACCCACACGGGAACGTCGCCACCCGTGACCGGGTTGGTGGCCAATGAGCCGGTGAAGACACCGGTCTTCTCGCGCGGGTCATCGGTCCCGTCGTCATCTTTTGTTGCCCCGGCCTGCGCGCGGTAGGCGTCGACGGCCGCACGCTGGTCGGCCGTGGTGAGCGCATCGACGAGCGGATGCTCGGGTGAGAGCACCATGAACGTGGCGCCGAACAAAGTGTCGGGGCGGGTGGTGAAAACCTCGATGTCACCGGCCGGCGAGGGGAAACGCACGCGGGCACCTTCGCTGCGTCCGATCCAGTTGCGTTGCATCAACTTGATGGGCTCGGGCCAGTCGAGTCGGTCGAGGTCGTCGATCAAGCGGTCGGCGTAGGCGGTGATGCGCATCATCCACTGGCGCATGTTGCGTTTGAAGACGGGGAAATTGCCGATGTCGCTGCGACCTTCGGCGGTCACCTCTTCGTTGGCGAGGATGGTGCCGAGACCCGGACACCAGTTCACCGGTGCGTCGGTGAGGTAGACGAGGCGATGCGGGTCGACAATCTTGCGCTGCTCGTTGCGGGTGAGCGAACCCCAGGCCCGGCCATCGGGTGTCGGCCGCTTGCCCGAGGCGAATTCGGCCTCGAGTTCGGTCACCGGACGCGCTCTCTTGCTTTCTTCGTCGTACCACGACCCGAAAATTTGCAGGAAGATCCACTGCGTCCAGCGGTAGTAAGCCTCGTCGGTCGTGCTGATGCTGCGACGGGCGTCGTGGCCGAGGCCGAGGCGGCGCAACTGACGACGCATGTTCGCGACGTTTGCATCGGTGTTGACCCGCGGATGTATACCCGTCGCGATCGCGTGCTGTTCGGCAGGAAGACCGAAACTGTCGTAACCAAGGGAGTGGAGAACGTTGTATCCCGTCATGCGCTTGTAACGCGCGAAGACATCCGTGCCGATGTAGCCGAGTGGATGGCCGACGTGGAGTCCCGCGCCCGACGGATAGGGAAACATGTCGAGTACGAACAACTTTGGGCGACCTGCGACCTTGTCAGGTTCGGCAAGCGGTCCGGCCGGATTCGGTGCCTCGAAAGTACCGTTCGCCTCCCAGTGTTCTTGCCACTTGACTTCGATCGTGTCGGCGAAGGCGGCGCTGTACCGGTAGCGAGGGGTGTTGGCGGCCATGGCGCCCAATCGTACGGGCAAGCGACGGTAGCGTGACGCCCATGTCGCGGCCGAGAAAGCGTTCCACCAATTCCGCGGCGCACCGCTATCCACGCGAGGCACGGCTCAACGAGATACTGCGTGAGGTGATCGCCGATGAGCTCACTCGCATCGACGACGAGCGCCTCGAATTCGTCACGGTGACATCCGTCGACGTCGACGCGGAGCTCAACCGCGGCATCGTCTTTTTTGATTCACTCGCCGGCGAGGCGGGCGACAAGACGATTCTCGGGGTGCTCGAGGAGCATCGCCGGCGGATCCAGTCGTCGATTGGCAGGCAACTTCGCGCCAAGAAGACCCCGGTCCTCGAGTTCCGGCCCGACGAGGTCATCCGCGCGGCCGAACGCATCGACGAGGTTCTGCGCGCCGATCGCGAGCGTCGCGACCGTATGGCCCGCGACGACGACTGATGGCCAAGAGACGGCCCCCCGTCGTGCATGGCATGGTGGTCATCGACAAGCCGGCGGGGATGACCAGCCACGACGTCGTGGGAAAACTGCGCAAGGCATTGGGGGAACGGCGCATCGGCCACGCCGGGACGCTCGACCCCGACGCGACCGGTGTCCTGGTGGTTGGCGTCGGTCGTGCGACACGGCTGATGCAGTGGGTGACGGGTGCCGACAAGGACTACTCATGTGAGGTCGTCTTGGGTCTGCAAACGTCGACCCTCGACGACTCGGGCGAGGTTCTCGAAAGGATCGACATGTCGTCGGTGTCGATCGATGAGGGTCTGGCGGTGATCAGGGATCACTTGCTGGGCGACATCGAACAGGTGCCGCCGATGGTGTCGGCGTTGAAGGTCGACGGCAAGCGGCTGCACGAGTACGCACGCGAGGGCGTGGAGGTCGAGCGCAAGGCGCGGCCCGTGCGCATCGATCGCTTCGACATCGAACAAACGAACCAGGCCGGCGTGTGGAGGATGCTCGTGACGTGTTCCTCGGGCACCTATGTGCGAAGCCTCGGCGATGATCTGGGTCGGCTGCTCGGGGGAGCGGCACACATTCGCAACCTGCGACGGCACCGAGTGGGGCGATTCAGCGATGCAATGTGCTCCACACTCGACTCGCCCGTTCTGCTCGACGAGGAGGAAATGGTCGCCCATCTCGCGCGGGTCGATGTCGACGGCGCCACGGCCGCAAGGATCGCAAAAGGTGCGATGTTGGCGAGCGTTTTCGGCTTCGTCGGCGAAGGTCCCTGGCGCGTGCACGGCCCCGACGGCGCCTTGCTCGCGGTGTACGAATCAAGCGGCAGGGTGGCCGACGACGGCGGGGTCTTGGTGAAGCCATCTGTCGTGTTGAGCGTCGGGGGATAGCGTTGCGGGGATGCTCCTCGTGCGCGACCTCTCGAGATCACCGTGGCCCGGCCGACATGCCGTGGCCACGATCGGAGCCTACGACGGAGTCCATCTCGGGCATCAGTCGGTGATTGCGGCCGTGCGTGCCCGGGCGGCCGCCGACGGCGCGTTGAGTGCGGTCGTCACCTTCGACCGGCATCCTGCATCGGTCGTGCGGCCAGAGTCCGCACCGCTGCTCCTCACCGACCTGGACCAGAAGCTCGAACTCTTGGAGGCAACCGGGGTCGATGCCGTGGTCGTCGTTCCTTTCGACGCGCTGCAGGCCTCCGAGGAGCCCCACGAGTTCGTCAAGCGCGTCCTTGTCGATTGTCTTGCGGTCAGCCACGTTGCGGTGGGTGAGGACTTTCATTTCGGTCGCAACCGCGCGGGCGACGTCACGATGTTGCGTGAGCAGGGAGCCAGGAACAACTTCACCGTCGGCCCCCTGGAGTTGTTGCAACGGGATGACGGCGTCGACGAGCCGGTCAGTTCGACCGCCATCCGTCGTGCGCTCAAGGGTGGCGACGTGGCGGTCGCATCGCGGATGCTCGGCCGTTGGTTCGAGGCGCGCGGGCCGGTCGTGGACGGCGACCACCGGGGTCGCGCGATCGGGTTCGCAACCGCCAACGTGCAAGTGCCCGGTTTCATCTGTCTCCCCGCCGATGGCGTGTATGCGGGCGTGTACACCAGACCCGATGGTTCGCGGTGGGCCTGTGCCATCAACCTCGGTCGTCGTCCGACCTTCTACGAGCACAGTGACTCGTCACTGCTCGAAGCCCACCTCATCGACGCGTCGGTGAACCTCTACGGCGAGGCCGCACGCGTTCAGTTCACGCATTTCCTGCGCTCGGAGCGCAAGTTCAACGGACCCGATGCGCTGATCGCACAGGTCAAACTCGACATCGATCATGCGCGCGAGTTGGTCAGTTCCCTGCCGCCCGACGTGCGGCCATAGAGGGTCGTGCGCTGCTCGAGCGTGCGACCAAGCGGTGACACAACCGCCCCGAACGAATCCTCGCTCATCTTCTGGCCGTGGGCGGCGCCCGCTGCGCGCGAGATGTTCTCGTCCATCAGTGTGCCACCGAGGTCGTTGCAGCCCGCCTGGAGGAGTTGACGCGCGCCATCAACGCCGACCTTCACCCACGAGACCTGGATGTTGTCGATCAGGCCGTGGTAGGCGATGCGGGCGATCGCATGCATCAGGACGGTCTCACGGAACGTCGGTCCGCGTCGCGCTCCACGCTGCAGGTAGATGGGTGAAGCCATGTGCACGAAGGGGAGGCCGACGAACTCGGTGAATCCACCCGTCTCGCGCTGGAGGTCGCGCGTGACGACCATGTGGCGTGCCCACGAGTCGATGCCCTCGATGCTGCCGAACATGATGGTGATGTTCGAACGAAGACCAACCGAGTGCGCCACCCGATGGCATTCCAGCCACTCTTCGGTGTTGATCTTGTCGGGGCAGAGAACCGCGCGAACCTTGTCGTGGAGAATCTCGGCCGCGGTGCCCGGCAGTGAGGCGAGACCGGCCTGCTTGAGGCGGGTGAGGTAGGACTGCAGCGACTCCTCGAGTCGGCGGGCGCCTTCGGTGACCTCGAGAGCCGTGAAGCCGTGCACGTGGATGGCGGGAACCGCATCCTTCACGGCCTGTGCGACGTCGATGTAGTAGTTGCCGTCGAAATCGGGGTGGATTCCACCCTGCAGGGTGACTTCGGTGGCGCCCATAGCGGCGGCCTCGGCGGCGCGGTGGGCGATGTCGTCGAGGGTGAGCAGATACGGGGTGCCGCGCAGGTTCAACGACAACTTGCCCTTGGCGAATCCACAGAAGCGGCATTTGAAGGTGCACACATTCGTGTAGTTGATGTTGCGGTTGTGTACCCATGTCACCACGTCGCCGACGGCTTCGCGGCGCAAGTGATCGGCGAACTCGGCGATAGCGGTGACTTCGCGGCCGCGTGCGCGGAACATCCGTACGATCTGCGACTCGTCGGGAAGCTCGCCACGACCCACACCGTCGAAGATCTCCGCGAGGTCGAGAGGAGTCTTTGGGGCCCCGGGAAGAAGCATCGGTGCGGGGTTGGTTGCACCCGAGTACCACTGCGTGGACTTGTGTCCGACGAGGACCACCTCGGCGCCGTCCTGCACCACGTCGGCGGCACTGACCGTTTCGGGCCAGACAGAACCCGGATCGTCGCGCCCGAGCATTTCGGCGTCACAGCGGTCCTGCACCGCGAAGCGAAGCGAGGGCGCCAGCCATTCGTCGGGACGCGAGACGTACTCGGGGTAGATGGTGAGGCGCGGAGCGAGTTCGAAGCCACGCTCGTTGCTCGCCGTGCGCAGAAGATCGAGCGCGGGCCACGGGCGCTCGGGGTTGACGTGGTCGGCGGTCACCGGCGAGACACCGCCCCAGTCGTCGATGCCCGCATCGAGAAGAACGCCGAAGTCGTCAGAGAGGTTCGGCGGCGCCTGCAGGTGGATCGAGTCGGGAAGAAGCAGGCGCGCGACTGCTATCGACCACATGTAGTCGTCGGCCGGACATGCCGCGGTGTGCTGCATCGCGGTGCGCGGTTTGGGAAGGAAGTTCTGGACGATGACCTCCTGCACGTGGCCGTGTCGGTCATGCGAGGCCGCGATCGCCTCGAGCGCGGCGATGCGATCGGCGCGGCTCTCGCCGATGCCAACGAGGATGCCGGTCGTAAAGGGGATCCTCAGTTCCCCCGCCCACTCGAGCGTGTCGAGGCGACGCTGCGGAACCTTGTCGGGCGCGCCGCGGTGGCAGGCAAGGTCGTCGCGGAGGGACTCGACCATCATTCCCTGCGACGGTGACACGTCGCGCAGGAGTTCCAACTCGTCGCGGTACAGCGCCCCGGCGTTCGCATGGGGGAGGAGGCCGGTCTCGTCGAGAACCAACTTTGCCATCGCGTGGACGTAGTGCACCGTCGATTCGTAACCATTCGCGGCCAACCACTTCGCGGCAACGTCGTAGCGCAACTCGGGACGCTCACCGAGGGTGAAGAGCGCTTCGTGGCAACCGTTGCGCGCACCCTCACGGGCGATGGCCAACACCTGGTCGGCGGTGAGGTAAGGATTTTCCAGCCGGGCCGGTGGTTGGGCGAAGGTGCAGTAGCCGCACGTATCGCGGCACAGCATCGTGAGGGGAATGAACACCTTCGGAGAAAAAGTGACGCGCGAACCGAAAAGCGTGTTGCGCCGGGCGGATGCGAGGGCGAGCAAGTCGTCAAGCGAAGCGGAAAGAAGAAAGTCGTGCGACGGGCGCTGGGACGACATGTGAGAACCTCTCATGAGGATCGACTCGGATGTGAATGCCAGCGCCAGACGGAAGATGACCGGGAGCAAGAAATCCGGCCGACCCCCTAGATGTCGGACGGGTAAAGACTAGCCGAGGTTCAGCGATGAAGCGCAGTGAAGAGGGCCCGCACGTTGTGGCTGCTCATCGGCAGGCGGTGGCCGGTGCGGCTGATGAAGCCCAGTTGCACCCCGGTGGCCGGATCGAGCACCGTGAAGAGTTGCTCGTGGCCGTCCTGGTCGACGATGACGTCTGTCAGCAAAGGCACGCCCGTGCGGGCGAGGGCCTGCTGGGTGAAGCCCGCGTTGAGAACCTCGATCGCGATGTGCTGGACGCCCGAGCCGTATTCCTCCAGATGGGCGGCCACGGCCGGGTCGTTGCCCGCGCCGAGCAGGACAACGGTCACACCACCCGCCTCGGCGAGGAACATCGCGGGGTCGTCCGTCGCTTCGATGCGAAAGCCCATTTTCGCAAAGAACGTGCGTGCGGCATCGATGTCGAGGACGGCAACGACCACGTGGTCGATGCGGCATGCGACGGTGTCGAGTTCGGTGTCGCCGTTCGGTTCGGCAATCTTCACGGGGGCCGACTCGGGGCGTTCGTGGGCGACCTCGATGCGGTGCGTCTCGGAGAGCAGTGAGCGGAAGATCTGCTCGGCAAAGTCGGCGTCGATGCCCTCGTCGATGGCCCACTGTCGCCGGCTCGTCAAAACCTGACGCACGCGTTCGGGTTGAATCACCGATGTTGAGTTCCTCGATTTCACCTCGGCGACTCGACGGCACACATCGAGACGGCGTGCAAGCAATTCGACGATGCCGCGGTCGATCTCGTCGATCTCGTTGCGGAGCGCCCCAAGGTCGTCGTTGGTGCTCATGATGCGTGTGGTTCGATCAACCGTTCGATGTGCTTTGCGAGAACGTCCATTTCGATGTTTACGCGGTCACCGGCGCGGCGCACTCCGAGCGTGGTGACGTCGGTGGTGTGGGGGATCACTGCGACGTCGAAGGTGTCGGAACCGAGATTGAACGCGGTGAGACTGATGCCGTCGACCGTGACCGAACCCTTTTCGACGAGATAACGCATCAGGTGCGAGGGGATGCGGACGCGGAGATCGGGTGCAGGATTGACGACCGTGCCGACGCCGTCCACGTGTCCGAGCACGATGTGTCCGCCGAGGCGTTCGCCGAGTGCCATCGGACGCTCGAGGTTGACGCGATCGCCGGCCCGGGCATCGGCGAGGTTGGTGCGGGAGTAGGTCTCGTCGCTCACCTCGGCCTCCCACCAATCGTCCCCCGAGGCAACAAGGGTGAGGCAGCAGCCGTTCACCGCGATCGAAGCTCCCAGGCCGCTGCCGTCGAGGACGGTCGTTGCCGCGATGCGCAGACGTGACCCGTCGCGGGTGGCGATGGTGCCGAGCTCTTCGACAATTCCCGTGAACACGCGCCAAACCCTAATGCCGCGAACCCTCCCGCCGAAGGGGTTGGGGGAGGCCCACCCGTTCCGTAGCCTTTAAGGGTCCGTCACGGCTCCACCTGTGGCGGATGCCCGGGTCACCCGACCCGAGCGTCCCGTTCAACAAAAGACACGAGGCAGACATGCCGGAGAAATCCAGCAAGCAGACCACGATTGCTGCGCACCAGCAGCACGGCACCGACACCGGTTCCCCCGACGTTCAGATTGCGCTCTTGACCGACCGCATCGAGGAACTGACCGAGCACCTCAAGACCCACCCGAAGGACCACCACTCTCGTCGTGGTCTTTTGATGTTGGTCGGTCGTCGCCGCCGCATGCTCGACTACGTCCGCGATCGTGACGTCCAGCGCTACCGCGAACTCATCGCCAAGCTGGGCCTGCGCCGCTGATTCTCCGGGCGCGGGTATCCCACCAGGATGGTGGTTGCCCGCACCACAATTGAATTGCACCGAAGCACGTACGCATCGGTTGTCAGTCGCCGAACCCGCGGACACGAGTCGATCCGCGAGATTGCCGACTGGGAACCGACGCCCGCTCCGGTGCGCACGTTTCGCCAAGCCGGCGGAGCGCACACACACGTTCCGCCGAGGAGATCAACGAAGCGGAACCATAGACAAGGAGTAGACAGATGGCCGATGCCATACGCGTCTCTGGTGCCGTTTCGGGCACCGACAAGATCCTCGCCTTCGAGACGGGGAAACTTGCACAGCAATCACAGGGTGCCGTCGTTGCGAGCCTCGGCCGCACGACGGTGCTCGCCACCGCCAACGCGGCGAAGGGCGTGCGTGACGGGATCGATTTCTTTCCGTTGACCGTCGACGTCGAAGAGCGGGCCTACGCCGCGGGCAAGATCCCCGGCGCGTTCTTCCGACGCGAGGGCCGGCCGACCGAGATGGCGATTCTCACGTGCCGACTCACCGACCGCCCGTTGCGTCCCGCCTTCCCCGACGGCTACCGCAACGAGACACAGATCGTGCTCACAATCATCGGTGCCGACCAGACGAACCCGCACGACGTGTTGTCGATCAATGCAGCGTCGGCCTCGCTCATGATCAGTGGCATTCCCTTCGAAGGTCCGATCGGTGCGGTACGCGTGGCGTTCTCGACCGACGGTGAGTGGATACCCCATCCCACGTTCGAGGAAAGTGAAACTTCGACCTTTGAACTTGTCGTCGCGGGCCGTGAACTCGAAGACGGTGACGTCGCCATCATGATGGTCGAGGCGGGTGGAACCGAGAAGAGTTTCACGTTCTACGAGGCCGGTGCACCAAAGGTGAACGAAGGTGTGCTGGCCGGTGGTCTCGAGGCATCAAAGACCTGGATCAAAGAGTCGATCGCACTGCAGCGTCAACTTGTGGCCAGTGTGATCGCGACCAAGGGTCCGATCGAACCGCTGTCGTACACCCCGGTCCTCGACTACACCCCCGAAGTGTTCGCGGCGGTCGAAGCCTCCGCAACCGCCAAGTTGGGCCCGGCGGTCGGCATCTCGCTCAAGAGCGCGCGCAACGAGGCAATCGACAAGGCAACCGCCGAAACCGTCGCTGAACTGTGCGGTTCGTCCGCTGCCCCGGGTCGTTTCGCCGGCCAGGAAAAGGGCGTGAAGGAGGCCGTGCGCAGCCTCACGAAGAAACTGGTGCGCAAGCGCATCGTGGAGGAGGGCATGCGCATCGATGGTCGTGGACCGCGCGACCTGCGTGCGTTGTCGTCGGAGGTCGGCATTCTGCCCACCGCACACGGCACGGGCCTCTTCCAGCGCGGTGAAACCCAGGTCATGAACGTCTGCACACTCGCCATGCCGCGCATGAACCAGATGCTCGACACGCTGACGCCCGACACGGAGAAGCGCTTCATCCACCACTACAACATGGCTCCGTGGGCAAACGGTGAAACCGGCCGCGTCGGCTCGCCCAAGCGCCGCGAAATCGGCCATGGTGCGTTGGCTGAGCGCGCCCTCCTGCCGGTGGTGCCGAGCCAAGAAGACTTCGCGTACACGATTCGTCTCGTCAGCGAAGTGCTGTCGTCGAACGGTTCGACCTCCATGGGTTCGGTCTGCTCGTCGAGCCTGTCGCTGATGGATGCGGGTGTGCCGATCAAGGCACCCGTGGCAGGTATCGCCATGGGTCTCGTCTACGCCGAAGGCAAGTACACCACCCTCACCGACATCCTCGGTGCCGAGGACGCATTCGGTGACATGGACTTCAAAGTGGCCGGAACCGCCGATGCGGTGACGGCCCTGCAACTCGACACGAAGATCGACGGCATTCCCGCCGACGTTCTCGCTGCCGCGCTCGACCAGGCGAAGGAGGCGCGTCTCGCCATTCTTGACGTGATGAACCGTGCGATTGCGGCGCCCCGCGCCGAGGTCGCAGAGACCGCACCGAAGATCGTGTCCTTCACGATTCCCCTCGACAAGGTCGGCGAGGTCATCGGGCCCAAGGGCAAGGTCATCAACACCATCCAGCAGGAGACCGGAGCCGACATCGCGATCAGCGACGACGGAGCCGTGGGCATCGTGACCATCGGTTCGCCCGACTCGCTGAAGGTCAACGACGCGCGTGAGCGCATCATGAACATCGTCCAGCCCCCGACCGCCGACCTCGGTGCCACCTACAAGGGGCGTGTCGTGTCGATCACGAAGTTCGGCGCGTTCGTCAACATCCTCCCCGGCCGCGATGGCCTCGTGCACATCTCGAAGCTGGGCAAGGGCAAGCGCATCAACAACGTGGAAGACGTCCTGCAGTTGGGTGACGAGATCGACGTTCGTGTCGACGACATCGACGACAAGGGCAAGGTCAGTCTCACCCCGGTGGGCGAGGGTTACGAGAATCTGCCCGTGGACAACGGTGGCGAACGCCGCGAGCGTGGCCCGCGTGAGGATCGCGGTGGACGTGGTGATCGCGGTGGTCGTGGTGAGCGTGGTGAGCGTGGCGGCCGCGGTGGACGTGAGGATCGTGGCCCGCGCGAAGACCGCGGGGAGCGCCGTGCGCCGACGTCCAACGGCGGCGGCAGCGACGACGCGGTGTCGGTCAGTTTCGAGGACGAGTTCGAAAACGAACTCTCCGAGCAACTCGGCGACCTCGGCCCCGGCCGCGGTTCGGGACGCCGCCGCCACCGCTGACACCAGCGAACAAACCAAAACAAGCCTCCGACCCCGACCGACTACGGTCGGGGTCGTGGTGTCTTCCGGAACAATTCGCGTCGGTGTTGTCGGTGCGGGCGGGCGCATGGGTGCCACGGTGTGCGATGCGGTCGCGGCCGACCCGCAACTCGAGCTGGTCGCAGCCGTGGATCCCGCGCACGTCGGGGTGTCGATTCACGGTGTCACGGTCGGCGGTGAGCTGCGGGTGCTCGCCGACGCCAAGTGTGACGTTGTCGTCGACTTCACGGTTGCCGCCGCTGCGCGCACGACGTTGCCCTGGCTCGCACTGCACGGCATGCACGCCGTGGTGGGAACCACCGGGTTCAGCAACGACGACATCGACGGCTTTCGCGCGGTGTTCACGGCCAGCAATTGCCTGATCGCTGCGAACTTTGCGATTGGTGCGGTGTTGATGATGAAGTTCGCCGAGCAGGCGGCCCCGTATTTCGACACGGCCGAGATCATCGAACTGCATCACAACGCCAAGGCCGACGCCCCCAGTGGGACGGCGGTGGCCACGGCGCAGCGCATGGCGGCCTCGAGTGGCCAGTGGGCGACCGACCCGACGACCCACGAGGTCTACCCGGGCGCGCGCGGCGGCGAGGGTCCCGCGGGGATTCGCATTCATTCGGTGCGCATGGTCGGAATGACCGCACACCAAGAGGTCATTCTCGGTGGTGCGGGTCAGACTCTGACGATCCGCCACGACAGTTTCGACCGCGCCAGTTTCATGCCGGGCGTCGTCTTGGCGTGCAAGAAGGTCGCACAGACTTCGGGCCTCACGCTCGGCCTAGACGCCATTCTTTGACCGTCTAGCGCGTCGGTGGGGCCTCGTCGTTGGAGGGCGGGTTGAGTGGGCGGCGCTTGCGGGCCTGGATTGCCGATATGCCGAACAGGGCGATGACGACCCACCATTGGTAACGCTCGATCGACTTCAAGAACCACCGCACCTGGTCCTCGAAGATGTCGCCACCGATACGCAGCACGATCAACTTGATGATGATGCCCAGCACAAGGCAGGGCAGGTACTTCGCGAACGACATCTTGCGGTGGCCGAGAAGCACACAGACCACGTTGCTGCCCGGCATCAGGATGACGGCCAAGCCGCCGGCCTTGTCGACGGCGCGTTCGACCCAGCGATAGATCGCAGGAGTCTCGCCGACCGTCTTTTCGACCCACCGCACGGTGCGTTCGCCGTACCAGCGTCCGACGAAGAACAACGCGACACCCGCGGCAAGGACGCGCAGGAAACCGATGATGAACCAGGGAACGGGGGATGTGAACGGCACCGAGCCGAACAGATTCCTGTTGCGCGACGACAAGACGAGCATCGGCACCGGGTGTTCGTCGACCACCGCGGGGCCGATGTTGGAGCCGATGGTTCCCGCGATGAAAAGAAGCGATGTGATCGCGAGAACGGCCTTGCGCACGGGCGAAAACTAACCGACCGAACGCAATTCGACGCCATTCAACCCGCCGTTCGGGGCTGGCTACCCTTTCTCGCATGCGCGGACTCATGCAAAACACACCGTTGACGATCGTTCACCTCTTCGAGCGAGCGGAGAAGTACCACCGTGACAAGACCATCACCACTTCTTCGCCCCGCGGCAAGGAGACCGCGACCTACGCCGAGTGGGCCGAGCGCACGAGGAGACTCGGAGGTGTCCTCGACGACCTCGGCATTTCGGCCCACGGTCGCGTGGCGACTTTCGCGTGGAACACGCAGCGCCATCTCGAGCTGTACTTCGCGGCACCCTGCACGGGTCGCGTGTTGCACACGCTCAACATTCGTTTGTTCCCCGAGCAGGTGACGTACATCGTCAATCACGCCCACGACGAGGTGATCTTCGCCGACAGGTCGCTCCTTGGCCTGTTGCTGCCGCTGTTTCCGACGTTCGGCTGCGTGAAGGATCTCGTGGTGATGGACGACGCCCCAGGTGAGGTGCCCGTGCTGCCCGGCGTGCGGGTGCACGACTACGAGGAACTTCTGGCCAAGGCGAAGCCGGTCGACTTCGAGGTGGATGACGAGAACCTTGCGGCGAGCATGTGCTACACCAGCGGCACGACGGGCAACCCAAAGGGCGTGGTCTACAGCCACCGCAGCACCTATCTGCACACGATGGGGGCGATGACGGTGGACAGCCTCGGAGCGCGGGAGAGCGACATCATCCTGCCGGTGGTGCCGATGTTCCATGCGAACGCGTGGGGCCTCGCGCACGCGGCGGTTGCCTCGGGTGCCAGCCTCGTCATGCCCGGGCCCGACCTTTCCGGAAAGGCGATCGCGAACCTCATCGTCGGTGAGAAGGTCACGGTCGCAGCCGGTGTGCCCACGATCTGGATGGGCGTGCTGCCCGAATTGAAGGGCCGCGACACGTCGGCGCTGCGGGCGATTCCGTGCGGTGGATCGGCCGTTCCGAAGGCGCTCAGCGAGGCCTACCGGGAGCAGACGGGCCTGCCGATTCTGCAGGCCTGGGGTATGACCGAGACGAGCCCCATTGCTTCGACTTGCACGCTGAGCGCCGCCGACAGGTTGCTGTCGAACGAAGAGCAGGCCGAACTGCGCACGACGGTCGGACGCATCAACTTCGGCGTCGAGTGCCGCGTCGTGGAGCCCGACACCACCAACCTGGTGCCCTGGGACGGCGAGACGAGTGGTGAATTGCAGTGTCGGGGTCCGTGGATCGCGGCGACCTACTACAACGACGAGCGGGCCGGGGAGAGTTTCACCGCCGACGGCTGGCTGCGCACGGGTGACGTTGCGACATTGGACGCCCAAGGTCGAGTGCGTCTCGTCGACCGCACGAAGGATCTCATCAAGAGCGGCGGCGAGTGGATCTCGTCGGTCGACGTCGAGAACGAATTGATGGCCCATCCAAAGATCAAGGAGGCCGCGGTCATCGGCGTGCCGCACCCCAAATGGGCCGAACGGCCCCTCGCCTGCATCGTGCCAAAGGAAGGCGAATCGATCTCGAAGGCCGAAATCATCGATTTTCTCGTTCCGCGTCTGGCCAAGTGGCAGTTGCCCGACGACGTGGTGTTCATCGAAGAGGTGCCCAAGACGAGCGTCGGGAAGTTCTCGAAAAAGACCCTGCGCGACCGTTTCGCCGATTACGTGCTGCCCACGGCGTAACCGGCGGCGCATCCGCAGTCGCGGGCCGATGCTGCGCGTTGCTCACACGTGCGCGCAGGGGTCGCAGACCGGCCAAGCCGGATCCACGGCAGGACGTGCCACGACGAACAAGACGGCCGGAACAAAACAGGATTCTTGACCGTGAGACAAAAACGTGCCTAACGTCTCAGGGATGGGGCAGGGGGCCTTCCGTGAGTCGAGTCGCGATGAAGCGCGGGTGCTGGATGCGACGCGGGCCTGTATCGACGATCTGGGCCTCACGAGGGTGACCATCGACGACATCGTCACCCGATCAGGCCTGTCTAGGGCGACGATCTATCGCCTCTTTCCCGGCGGCCGAGAGGTGCTTTTCGAGGCGATGCGGGTGCGCGAACTCGAGGTGTTCTTCGAAAAGTTGCGTGGTGAAGCCGAGGGGGCGAGCGATCTGGGCGATTTGCTCGCGCGGTGCATCGTCCTTGCGAGCCGTGAACTTGCCCAGGACGACCAACTCGCGATGTTGCTCGCAGCCGAGCGCGGCGAGGTGCTCGGACAACTCACCGTCGACGGGGTTCCGCGCGTGGTGTTGATGGCGACGCAGGTTCTCACGCCACTTGCCGAGCAGTACATCTCGCACGAGGCGGCACAACAGATCGTCGAGGTGCTGTCGCGTCTCGTCATCTCGTATTTCCTCGCACCGAGCATGCAGGTCGACTTCACCGACTACGCCAGTGTGCGTCAATTTCTCGACGCGTTCAATTTTCTCACACATCCATCCGTGCACATCAACGACTGAAAGGCAGACGACAATGTCAATCACCGAAAGAGACAACCAGGACATCATCGGTCGCGGGGGCCTCGACGACATCGAGGCGATCCTCAGCATCACCAACACCGACGTCGACGAGGTGATGCATGCGGTTCGCGACGACTCCGACGCCCTCTTCACGTGGGACTATTCCCTCGCCCGACCGAACCTGCGTCGTCTCTACGAAAAGGCCAAGGTCGGGCAGTGGAACGGCACGACCGACCTGCCCTGGGAGACCGCGGTCGACGTGGAGGCGACGATTGCGGCCGACCAAGCGGCAATCGGTGCCGGCATCGACCCCGCGCAGTACGCGGGGACGCCGCTGGCCAAGTGGGGCGACAAGGAGTGGATCGAGTTCGGCATCGAAGGCCGACGCTGGAGCCTGTCGCAGTTCCTGCACGGCGAGCAGGGGGCGTTGCTGTGCACGGCGAAGATCACCGAAACCGTTCCGTGGTACGACGCGAAGTTGTACGCGAGCACACAGGTCGTCGACGAGGCGCGACACGTCGAGGTCTTCGCGCGCTACCTGGACGAAAAACTGGGCGGTGGCTACCAGGTGAACGCCCATCTGCGGATGTTGCTCGACGACATCATCCAAGACAGCCGCTGGGACATGACCTACCTCGGTATGCAGGTCATGGTTGAGGGGCTCGCACTCGCCGCATTCGGCTTCATGCACCAGTTGACGGGCGAACCGTTGCTCAAGCAGTTGCTGCGCTACGTGATGAGCGACGAGGCCCGCCACGTGGCTTTTGGTGTGTTGTCGCTCCAGGAGGCATACAGCGAGATGACCGATGCGGAGATCAAGGAACGCCAGGAGTTCGCCTACGAGGCGAGCGTGCGCATGCGTGACCGTTTCCTGCAACAAGAAGTGTGGGAGCGCATGGGGGTCAAGCCCAAGGAAATCGTCCCGCTCGTCCTGCAGGATCCGACCCGGACGATTTTCCAGCAGATGTTGTTCGCCAAGATCGTTCCGAACTGCAAGAAGTTGGGCCTCCTCGACCGCAACGAGGGTTGGCTGCGCCACCGCTACGAAGAGATGGGCGTCATCCAATTCGAGAACTGGGAGAACACCGGCGACGAGTACCTGCAGTTCGAACTGGGCAAGGACGCTCCGCCGCCCGTGCCGCACTGACGTTGTCGGTTGCCGAGCCGACTCCTCCACTCACTACGCTAAGCCGCTGATGGCGCATCAATCCGAACCCGCTTTCCGGGCGTTCCATGCCCTGCGCATCAAGGGCTTCGCCAAGCTCGACTCGGTTGCTGGCATCGCCGACCTCTCCGAGGCCGAAGCCGAGTCGCACCTCGGGGCCCTGCTCGATCGCGGGTATGCAATGTTTCGCGAGGCCCGTGCCCTGTGGCAGATCACCCCGGCCGGCAAGGAGGCGCATCGCGACGCGCTCGCCGCGGACTCTCCCGGGTCGGTCACGGCGGCCCTCCACACCCCCTACGAGAGGTTTCTCGGTATCAACACCGCATTCAAGGGACTCTGCGGCGATTGGCAATTGCGTGACGGCCAGCCCAACGACCACCTCGATGCGGCCTACGACAGGGCAGTCATCGAGCGGCTCGTGGCGATGATGGACGAGACGGTTCCGGTGGTGTCGGAGATGGCCGGGGTACTCGGGCGACTCGCGCCCTACGTGCCGCGTCTCGAGTCGGCGGTCAAGTGCGTGGTCGCCGGCGAGCAGAACATGTTCACGGGCGTCATGTGCGACAGCTTCCACGACGTGTGGATGGAACTGCACGAGGACCTCCTTCTCACCCAGGGCATCGACCGCGTAGCCGAGGGTTCCTTCTGATGGCCGCGCGTTTCGGCAGCGTCATCACGGCGATGATCACGGCCTTCGAGGCGAACGGTCGGCTCGACGTCGCCGAGACCGTACGCATGGCGAAGTGGCTACAGGAGCAGGGCAACGAGGGTCTCGTCGTGTCGGGGACCACGGGAGAGGCATCGACTCTCACCGACGCCGAACGCTTGGCCCTCTTCGAGGCGGTCTCGGCCGCCGTCACGGTTCCCGTCATCGCAGGCACCGGTTCGAACGACACCGCGCACTCGGTGCACCTCACCAAAGAGGCATCGAAGTTGGGCATCGCGGGCATCCTCGCGGTCGGGCCGTACTACAACCGTCCCTCGCAGGCGGGAATCGCCGCCCACATCGGGGCGATGGCCGCAGCGACGAACCTGCCGGTCGTCGTCTACGACATTCCCATGCGCACCGGCCGCAAGATCTCGACGGCGAATCTCGTCAAGATGGCCCGCGAGACGAAGAACATCGTCGCGCTCAAGGACGCGGGTGGCAATCCCGGCGAGACGGCCAATGTCATCGCGTTGGCCCCGAAGGAATTCGAGGTCTACAGCGGCGACGACGGCCTCACCCTGCCGCTGCTCGCCGTCGGGGCCGTCGGTGTCATCGGGGTGGCGACGCACTGGTCGGCACCGGAACACCGTCGGATGATGGCGGCCTTCTTCTCGGGCAACGTCGTCGAAGCACAGCGCATCAACGCGGCGCTGCTCGAGAGTTACGCCTATGAAACGGGCGAAGAAGCACCGAACCCGCTGCCTTCGAAAGAGATGATGAAGCTCCACGGTTTCAGGACCGGCGACGCGCGCCTGCCGATGGGTGCCGCGCCCGAATGGGTGGCCGAACGCGCGCGTGTCGTCAAGGCAAACATCGAGTTGTTCAGGTCGAGTTGAGCAAGTCCAGCGTTCGCATCTACTTTCTCGGCGGTCTGGGTGAAATCGGCCGCAACTGCATGGCTGTCGAACAGGACGGGCAGGTCGTCCTCATCGACTGTGGACTCATGTTCCCCGACCCCGACATGCATGGGATCGATCTGGTGCTTCCCGACTTCACCTGGTTGCGCGAGAACGCCGACCGAATCGTGGGTTGCATCGCCACGCACGGACACGAAGACCACGTCGGGGGATTGCAGTTCCTGCTGCGGGAATTGTCGATGCCGATTTTCGGCTCGGCAGTGACGCTGGGTCTGGCCCGACACCGCATCGAAGAGGCGGGTCTTCTGGGTCGCACGGATCTGGTCACCGTCGCAGACGGCGAGACGTGTCGCATCGGTCCCTTCGACGTTGAGTTCATCGCCGTGACCCACTCGGTGCCCCACGCTCATGCCGTTGCTCTCCACACTGCGCAGGGAATCGTGCTGCACTCGGGGGACTTCAAGATCGACCTCACACCCGTCGATGGTCGGCGCACCGACTTGTCGCGACTCGGGGCGCTGGCCCATGGCCCGGGAATCCGGCTGTTGCTGGCCGACAGCACGAACGCCGAGGAGAAGGGCCACGCGCCGAGCGAAAGCGAGGTGGGACACGTCCTGCGGGGCCTTTTTGCCGAACACGTCGGTCGGCGCATCATCACCGCCAGTTTCGCCAGCCACATCCACCGTGTGCAGCAGATCGCCGATGCGGCCGTTGCAAACGGTCGTGTGGTGGCGACGATGGGCAGATCGATGAACAACAACGTGCGTATGGCGCGCGACCTCGGGATTTTGCGGATCCCCGACAGGTCGCTGATCGACATCGATCAGATCGACGACCATGCACCCGAGAACGTATGCATCATTTCGACCGGTTCGCAGGGCGAACCGATGTCGGCGCTCGCTTTGCTGGCTCGCGGTGACAACAAGTGGGTGAAGGTCGGCGAGCGCGACACCGTGATCCTCTCGAGTCACCCGATACCGGGTAACGAGATGTACGTCAGCCGTGTCATCGACGGCTTGTTGCGAGCGGGTGCCGAAGTCGTGCATTCGGGCATCGTCGACGTGCATGCAACGGGACACGCCCAGGCCGACGACCTCAAGACGTATTTCAACGTGACCCAACCCGAGTGGTTCATCCCCATTCACGGTGAGTTCCGCCACATGATGGCGAACGCCCGCCTGGCAGAGACGATGGGAGTCGCTCGCAATCGGATCACGATGTGCGAGGACGGCGACGTGGTCGAATTGAGCGACGACGGGGTGGAGGCCGTCGGGCGCATTCCCGCGGGTTATCTCTACGTCGATGGTGTCGTGGGTGATGTCGGCCACGGCGTGCTGCGCGACCGCCGGGTCTTGGCCGAAGAGGGCGTGGTCGTCGTCGTGGTGACGGTCGATGTCTCGTCGGGGCGGGTCATCACGGGTCCCGAGATCATCACGCGCGGGTGGGTCTACGCCCCTGAAGCGGAGGATCTCCTGGACGAAGCATGTGACACGGTTGCCGCGGCGGTGGAGGGCGCACTCGCCGAGGGCGAGCGAAATGTCGATGCGCTCGAACAGGTCGTGCGCCGCGCAACGGGCAAGTTCGTCAACACGCGTACCAAGCGCCGTCCGATGATCGTGCCCGTCGTCATGGAGACATGAGGCGCCATCTCCAAACGGCGATGATCGCGGCGGCCCTCATGACCGTCCAGGCGGCCTCGGCATGCGGCGGAGACGGGGATGTCACCCTGCTCGTGGACGAGATCGACGATGCGGTTGGTGCGGTCAGCGCGCTGACGGGTCGACCCCCCAACTTCTTCGAAATCAACGCCACGCCCGAGCTCATCAACCTTTTCCTCGATGACGGAAAGGGAAGTGCGATCAACTTCGTGTGGGAGAACGGGTCGCTGCGGGACGAGACCGAAGCAGCGAAGGCCGACGGGCGTGCGTTCGATGCTTCGAAGATGGTGTTCTCGCCCGGGGTGTACGCGCGGGTCGAAGCCGAATTGCCCGACTCGCTGTTGCGCGCCTTTACTCTGACTGCCGACGGCCCCAACGATGAAGTGCAACATCGCGTCGTCGTGCAATCCGAACGCGGCGGGCAGTTCGCGGTCCTTGTTGACCCGCTGGGCAAAATTCTGGGTTCGGATCCCCTTACGGGGCCATGACGACGCGCCGCCACCCGAGGGGTATTCCCGAATCGGTGGGTACCCCGTTGGTACCTTTGGTTCATGTCAAAACAGGCCTCGCGACCACGTCCCGCCGGCAAGGCGCGTGACGCCAAGCCGCGCGAGCATGCGGCCGTGAAGGCTGCCGTGGGGGGCCGCGAGAACGAGTTCCGCGGCATCGCCATCGTGGTTGCGGGTGTCCTGGCAGCCCTTGGTGTCTACCTTCAAATCGCTGGTCCGGTCGGCGACGCGATCGACACCTCTCTGGGCTGGGTTCTGGGTCTTGGACGGTTCTTGTTGCCACCCGCGCTGGTCGCGCTGGGGGTCGTCGTGGTCCGCCGCAGCGAATCAGAACATCGCCTACGTCTTGCGGTCGGGTCGGTCGTGATCGTGCTCGCGATGCTCGGTTTGTTGCACCTTGCGCGTGGCGAGGGTCGAGTGACGGCCTCGGTCGATGCTCTCAAGCCCGCAGGCGGTTGGATCGGAGCGCTCATTGGTGAACCGCTGCGCACCCTCTTGAGCGTCGTCGGGGCGGTCGTGGTCTTGCTCGCCGTCATCCTCGGCGGCGCCCTCATCGTCACCGGGATGTCGTTGCCGTTGCTGTCCAGGCGTCTGCGTGCCTACTTCGCGTCCGCTGCGCAGCCCACCGCACGCGTGGCGAAAAAGGTGTTCAGCGAGATGAAGACGACCGACGACGTTCGCGGTGTCGAGCCGGACGCCCCCATCTTTTTCGACCAGGCCGAACCCGATGTGCCCCCCGGATTCGGGGTGGGCGAGGAACTTGACACGTCCCACGTGCCGGTATTCGACCCCGGTGCGCCCAAGCCGATGCTCTACGACTTCGAAACCGAAGAGGGAGGGGCCACCAAGCCCGCCAAACCGCGCCGTCAGCCCGCTCATGCATCGGCCGAGGAGCAAGAGTTCCCACCGCGACCCAAGCGCCGCCTCTCCGACCGCGACGCCGCGTCGGTGACGAACGGCGACGAACTCGCCCTTGGACCCGCGGCGCGCAGGGGATCCTGGGCGCTGCCCCCCGCGAATCTGCTCACCGTGAGTCCGACGCAGGCCGTCGACCGTGCTGCGGCCCAAGAGCGCGGACATCTTCTCGAGTCGTCGCTCGCTTCACACGGTGTCGACACCCGGTTGGTCGGCATGACAGTCGGCCCGACCGTTACACGCTACGAACTCGAACTTGGCTCGGGTGTCAAGGTCGCCCGTGTCACGAGCCTCGACCGTGACATCGCCTATGCGATGGCCGCCACCGACGTGCGAATCCTTGCGCCCATCCCGGGCCGCTCGGCTATCGGCGTCGAAGTGCCGAACCCTTCGCGCCAACTCGTTTCGCTCGGGGACCTGATGACGTCGCCCGAGGCGAAGGCCGCGACGCACCCCCTCGACGTCGCCGTCGGCAAGGACATCGCCGGTCGTGCGGTCTTCATGAACCTCGCCACGACGCCGCATCTCCTCATCGCCGGAGCCACCGGCGCGGGTAAGTCGAGCGGACTCAACTGCATCATCACCTCGATCCTGATGCGCACGACGCCCGATCAAGTGCGCCTCATCCTCATCGATCCCAAGCAGGTCGAGATGGGCCAGTATGCACGCCTGCCGCACCTTCTCACCCAACCGGTGACGAACCCGAAGAGGGCGGCGAATGCCCTCGGTTGGGCGGTCAAGGAGATGGAGCGGCGTTACGACCTCCTCGTCGAGGTCGGCTTCCGCGACGTCACGGGCTACAACGCCGCCTACGACCGCGGCGATCTGGTTGCCGAACAGAGCGGCGAACGCGAGCACGAACGCCTGCCGTACATCGTTGTCGTCGTCGACGAATTGAACGACCTCATGATGGTGGCCGCACGCGACGTGGAGGATTCGATCACGCGCATCGCCCAAAAGGCGCGCGCCGTCGGCATACACCTGATCATCGCCACGCAGCGCCCCAGCGTCAACGTCATCACCGGGGTGATCAAGGCCAACATTCCCGCACGTGTTGCCTTTGCGGTCTCGAGCCTCACCGACAGTCGGGTCATTCTCGATCGCCCGGGTGCCGAGAAGTTGGTCGGCAAAGGCGACATGCTGCTGCTGCCCGGCAACACGAATGTGGCGCAGCGCGTTCAGGGATCATGGGTCACCGAGGAAGAGGTGCGCATGGTCGTTGCCCACTGGCGTCGTCAGGCACCCGAGGTGGTGTACGTGGGCGGTATCGAGGGCGAAGGCGCTGCGTCGGGGAGCGGACTCGTCGGCGGATCGACGGGCGACGACGATGACGACGATTTGTTGAAGCAAGCGATCGAATTGGTGGTCACATCGGGTCTCGGCAGTACGTCGATGTTGCAACGCAAGTTGAAGGTCGGCTTTGCGCGTGCAGGTCGTTTGATGGACCTGCTCGAAGAGCGCGGCATCGTCGGCCCGGGTGAAGGCTCCAAGGCGCGTCAGGTGCTGATGACACCCGAAGAGTACGCCTTCCTGCAACAAAGCAACTGACGGATGCCCCGAAGGGACGCTCGGTAGACTCGCACACGTGTCAGATCCGGCGCAGCCGCAGCGCTTCTACGTCGAGACCCTGGGTTGTCCGAAGAACGAGGTCGATTCCGAAAAGATCATCGGTCTTCTCCATGGCGACGGACTTGAGCGCACCGACGACCCGTCGTGTGCCGATGTCGTCGTCGTCAACACGTGTGCGTTCATCGAAGAGGCACGGCAAGAGAGCATCGACACCATCCTGGCGTTGTCCGACCGCAGGAAAGACGGGGCACGGTTGGTCGTCACGGGTTGCATGGCCGAGCGGTACGGCGACGAACTCGCAACAGAACTCCCCGAGGTCGACCAGGTGGCCGGTTTCGGTGTTCCGGTGGCACTCGGACGCAAACCGGCGGGTCTCTCCGTCACGCCGGCGCCGGCCTTCGATCTGCTCAACCTGGCGCGTCCGAAGGCCTCGGCGCCCTGGGCCTACGTCAAGATTGCCGAGGGGTGTGATCGCAACTGCGGCTTTTGTGCCATTCCGTCGTTCCGCGGGCCGCAACGCAGTCGCGACATCGAATCGATTCTCCGCGAGGTCGACCAATTGGGTGCCCGCGAAATCGTGTTGGTCGCACAGGACCTGGCGAGCTACGGCAGGGATCGTCCGGGCGATCTCGGCGCCGGCGCGATCGTGCCGTTGGTGCGACGTGTCACCGAACGCACCGATCGTGTGCGGCTGCTGTACCTCTATCCCAGCGACCTGAGCGACGAACTCATAGAGGCGATTCTCGACACCGGGGTTGCCTATTTCGACCTCTCGTTGCAGCACGTATCGAAGGCCCATCTCCGTCGCATGCGTCGCTGGGGTGACGGTCGACGTTTTCTTTCGCGAATCGACGACATCAGGTCGCGCGAGGCCGACGCGGTGTTTCGCTCCAACTTCATCGTGGGATACCCGGGTGAAACCGAAGCCGACCACGACGAACTGCTCTCTTTCGTCGACGCGGCGCAGCTCGATTGGTGCGGTTTTTTCGCCTTCAGCCCCGAGGAGGGAACCCACGCGTTGAACCTGCCCGACCGCGTCGCCGACGACGTCATGCGTTCGCGCCTCGCGGAGTTGCGTGAATTGCAGGACCACATCACGGCCCGTCGACGCGACGACTGCATCGGGTCGACACAGCGCGTCTTGGTCGACGAGCCGGGGGTGGCGCGGAGCCACCGCGAGGCTCCCGAAATCGACGGAGTGGTGAACGTTCCCGAGAGCCTTGAGGCCGGGCAATTCCACGACGTCGAGATCGTCGATGCGATGGGGCCGGACCTTGTTGGTGTTGGGGTGGGGTGCTGACGTGCCCGTCGACCCGAACGCCGTCGCCACGTGGGCCAACATGGTCACGGTTGGCCGAATTCTCATATCGCCGATCCTCTTCGCGCTGATCCCGAGCGACTCGTACGGCTCGTGGGTTGCGTTCGTCATGTGGTTCTTTCTCTGCGTCAGTGACGGGTTCGACGGGTACCTGGCGCGGCGTCACGGCACCACGAAGTCGGGAGCATTCCTCGACCCGCTTGCCGACAAGGTGCTCGTTCTCGGCGCAATGTTCACGCTTGTCAGCCGTGGACTCTTTCCACTGTTGCCCGTCCTGATCATCGCTGTGCGAGAGGTTGCCATCAGCATCTATCGCGTGCTCGTCGGCTCGAAGGGCATCTCGGTGCCGGCGAGTCGTCTGGCGAAAGTCAAGACGTTCAGTCAACAAATCGCCGTTGGTTTCGCGCTCGCACCACTCACCGTCATCGATGCCGACTGGACGTGGAAGATACTGCTGTGGTTCTCGGTCGTACTCGCCCTGATCAGCGCCGGTCAGTACGCGGTGCGGGCGGTACGTCGGCGCCAGTTCCAGCGGGCTATCGGGGACTGATCGTGCGCTGCGACGTCATTGCCGTGGGGACGGAACTTCTGCTCGGCCAGATCGTCGACACCAATTCCAGCTGGATCGGTGAACAACTCGCGGCACACGGTATCTCGAGTCATGTGCAGGTGAAAGTGGGTGACAACATCGCTCGTATCACCGACCAATTGAGCAGGCGTTTGGACGAGGCCGATGCGGTGATCATGTGCGGCGGCCTCGGGCCGACCCACGATGACCTCACCCGTCAAGCAATCGCGGCAGTGATGGGTGTCGACCTGGTCCACGACGACGACGTTGCCGAAGTGATCCTCGGGATGTTTGCTTCGCGCGGTCGCCGTATGGCGGCCAACAATCTGCGCCAGGCACTCGTGCCGCGCGGCGCGGTGGTGATTCCCCAGAAGCGGGGAACGGCACCCGGACTCATCTGTCCTGTCGGTGAAAAAGTGGTCTACGCGGTTCCGGGTGTGTCACACGAGATGTACGAGATGATGACGCGGGCGATACTTCCCGATCTCGTTCGTCGCAGTGGCCGTACCTCGGTGATCCGCAGTCGCGTCTTGCGGACCTGGGGTGAGAGCGAAAGCGGCCTCAACGAGCGTCTCGATGCCGTCATTGCCGAACTCGACGAACCCGGTGATGGCAAGCCCACCCTTGCATTTCTCGCCAGCGGCTGGGAAGGGATCAAGGTGCGGCTGACCGCCGCTGCCGCGAGCGCCGCCGATGCTGATGCAATTCTCGATGCGTGGGAAGGGCGCCTGCGGGCGATCATCCACGACGTGGTTTTCGGGGTCGATGACGACACCATGGAGTCGGTCGTCATCGCCCTGCTCGCGGCGCGTGGTCAGACACTGGCCGTTGCCGAATCGGTGACCGGGGGTCTCGTGACCGGACGGTTGACCGCGGTTCCGGGTGCGAGTCGTGTTCTGCGTGGTGGAGTCGTCAGTTATGCGTCCGAGGTGAAATTCGACGTCCTCGGCGTGACTTCGGGTCCCGTTGTGACACAGCAGGCAGCGATCGAAATGGCGCACGGGGTGCGCATGCGTCTGGGCGCCACGGTGGGTTTGTCCCTCACCGGCGTGGCCGGCCCCGATGAACAGGATGGGGTCGCGGTCGGCACGCTCCACGTGGGATTGGTAACTGCTGATGGTGCCGAGCACGTCATGACCTACCGACTGCCCGCGACCCGCGATCAGATGCGCCAGATGAGCGTGATCTCGGCACTCAACTTCTTGCGCTTAGAGCTCGCAGCAAACTGATCAGGGTCGAGGAAAAGGGGTGGAAGTTCAGGTCGTCGAGATCGGTTTCGTACGACTCGACCAGCGACAATCCGAGGGGAATCGACTGCCCGCCGCGCGCCACGAGTCGAACCATTTCGCCACTCATCTTCGACTGCTCGTCGAGCATGTCGTGGTAGCGAACGATGCCGGCCGCATGCACCCTCCGGAGCGCGGCGCGCGGCTCTTTGCGTGTGCGCGCAGCGACGTAGGTCTCGAGCCTGAACTGGCGCCACGGCCGTCGCACGGGTGCGACCCCCAGGGAGTAAATCTTGCCGACCGATTCACCAAGGTCGCCCCCAGTGACCCCGTGTGCGGTCAATTCATTCGTGCCAGATATCGCGCCACCCAGGAGTGTGTCGAGTGTGTCGATGATGAGGTCGTCCTTCGAGTCGTAGCGCGTGTAGACGGCACCACCCGTCAACTTCGCACGTCGACCGATGCGTGACACCGTGGCCCGTTCGTAACCTGTTCGTCCGATGACGTTCGCTGTGGCGGTGATCAGCGCATCGCGCAGCGGCTCGCCGGTTCCCGGCGTCACCTCGACGTTGGGAAGTTCCTCACCGATTGTGGGCGGCTTGGCGAAGGTCGTCCCGGGGGTCTCGCGGATCGCCGTCGACATGATCCCAAAGACCCGGTTCCAGTCCGCCAACTTCGGCTCGGCGAATCCGTAGACGAAGGCTCCGAGGATCGTCGAGAGTGCCACCACGTTGAGGGCCCGCGCGGCGTGGTCGGCCTTCGCATCGAGACCCCATTTTTCGCACCATGTGGCAAAGTCGTCACCCACCTCTTCGCCCAGGGCGTCGTTGCGGCGTCCGACGACGAGGGCCTCGAGGGCGACAGCGAGGTGTTTCGGCGGGTTGGCCACCGTGGCAGCCACAGGTCCGACGCCCGGCGCACCTTCGACGCCGAGCATCGCGCCCATCGCATTCGACAGGAAGTCAAAGAGGGGAGTGCACAAACGCTCGGACCAAATCGACGCAAGGAAGTCGTCGGTGTCTTCGTAGCGCCCGTAGATCGCGCCGCTGGTCAGGTCGCAGCGGCGGACGACGGCACGCAACGCGATCCGATCGAGGCCAACCGCATGGGCCTCGGCGATGCCCGCGTCGAGAATCCGTGCGTCGTTTTCCCTTGTCGCCTTTGACTTGGCGCGCGGCTGGAGTGGCACCCCAATGTTTTAGCAGCGTCTCGGTACGATGGGAGTAGGCCCCCGTAGCTCAGCCCGGATAGAGCAACGGCCTTCTAATCCGTTTGGCGCAGGTTCAAATCCTGCCGGGGGCACAAGTGATGCGAACAACTTCACTCTGCGCCTTTGCCTGAGTAAAGACGACTCCCTGCGTCTAGCCTCACCTGTGTGAATTTCAAGAAGGGTGACACAGTCATCTACCCCCAACACGGTGCCTGCATCATCCACGGAATCAAGAAGATGAAGGCCTTCGGGGCGAACCAGGAATACCTCATCTTGAAGACCGTCATCAACGAGATGACCTTGTCGGTACCCACCTCAAAGGCCGCCGAAGTCGGTGTACGGCCTCCGGTGTCACAAGACGAGCTCGAGGACCTGGTGTCGCACCTCTCCAAGGCCGACCCTCGGGTGCCGTCGAACTGGTCCCGTCGATTCAAGAACCACCAGGAGAAGTTGAAGAGCGGCGACGTCTACCAAGTGGCCGAGGTCGTGCGCAACCTTGCGGCCCGCAATCGCGATGCGTCGCTGTCGGCAGCAGAACGCACGATGTACGACCGGGCACGCATCAACCTGATCTCTGAAATTGCACCCGCGCTGAAGGTCTCGACCGAGGAAGCCGAGGCGTTCCTCGATGATGCCCTGGCGAAGGGAGTCCTCAAACCCACGAGGGCGAAGAAGACCGCGGCCCCTGCCCCCGTGAACAAGGCCGGTGCCGCATCGGCCGGGGCTGATGCCACGGGGAGCCACGGCAAGCCCCAAGCCCCAGCCAAGAAGACAGTTGCTGCAAAGCCGAAGGCGCCGACACAGACAAAGGTGGCTGCCACGAAGCCGAAGGCACCAGCGAAGTCCAAGACACCACCAAAGCCCAAGACGCGAGCGAGGCCGCAGGCCTCGGCGAAATCGGGCGGCAGGAAGGCCTGAGTCGGCTGTCGTACGGTGCGACGCGGCGGGGAGGGGTCATGGCGTCAGGTAAGGCACTCGACAGGGCGGCGCTCACGAAACTGATCGAGGCGGGTGACATCGACACCGTCGTGATGGCGTTCCCCGACCTCTTTGGCAGGCTCGTGGGCAAGCGCACCACCGGTCGGTTTTTCGTCGAGCACGTCGCCGAGCACGGCACCGAGAACTGCGACTATCTCATCGCATGCGACATCGAGAACAATCCCGTGCCGGGGTACCGGTTCGCCAGTTACGACCAGGGCTACGGCGACATGGTGGCGCGCGCCGATTGGACTGCGGCGTGGCGCGTGCCGTGGGTGGAGGCGACCGCGCTCGTCATCTGTGATGTCTTCGACGTCGAATCGGGTGCTCTCGTCAACGAAGCGCCCCGATCGATCCTGCGCGCGCAGGTCGATGCCGCGGCACGGTCGGGATATCGCCCGATGATCGGCAGCGAGATCGAGTTCTTTCTTTTCGACACCACCTATTCCGAGGCCCACGCCTCGGGCTACGGCTCGCTCACACCCTCAGGGGACTGGGTGCAGGACTACCACGTGGTTCAGACAACGCGAGACGAGCCTGTGATCGGGGCGATCCGCCGGGGTCTCGAGGCGGCAGGAGTACCCGTCGAATTCACGAAAGGCGAGGCGGGGCGCGGTCAACACGAGATCAACCTCGACTACACCGACGCGTTGGCGATGGCCGATCGCAACGTTCTCTACAAGACAGCTGCAAAAGAAATAGCAGCACAACACGGAAAGTCCGCGACGTTCATGGCCAAGTACGACTTCGCCGAAACGGGCTCGTCGTGTCACGTGCACAGCAGTCTGTGGTCCTCCGACGGGTCGCGCGCACTCTTTCATGACGAATCCGCACACGGTACGAGTGATCTCTTTCGTCACTATCTCGCGGGATTGCTAGCCACGGCTCGCGAGTTTTCGTTGTTGTGGGCGCCGACGATCAACAGTTACAAACGCTTCCAGCCCGGCTCGTGGGCTCCGACGGGCGTCGCGTGGGGCATCGACAATCGCACCCTGGGTTTCCGGCAGGTTGGCCACGGCGCGTCATTGCGTGTCGAGAACCGGGTGCCGGGTGCCGACGCGAACAGTTATCTCGCCTTTGCCGGAGTGCTCGGAGGGGGTCTCTACGGCATCCGTCACGAATTACCCCTCGCTGGTCCATTCGTCGGCAACGGCTACGAGGCCGACCTGCCGCGTGTTCCCTCCAGCCTCGTCGAAGCGATCGAATTGTGGCGTGGCAGTTCGATCGCTCGCGAAGTATTCGGCGACGACGTCCACCACCACATCCTGGTGATGGCCGAGGCCGAGTGGCGGGCATTCAACAAGACGGTCACCGACTGGGAACGCCGCCGATACTTCGAACTCATCTAGCGACCACCGAAAGCAGACATTCATGGAACGACTCACCGGCAAGGTAGTGCTCATCACTGGTGCGGCCTCGGGTCTCGGCAGGGTCGCCGCGGAACTTTTTGCTGGCGAGGGGGCTCGCGTCGTGGTCGCCGACGTCGTCGACGGATCGGACGCCGTCGATGCGATCACCACTGCGGGCGGTACCGCCTCCTACACGTACTGTGACGTCACGAACGAGGACAGCGTCGTCTCGGCCGTGCGCCACGCCGTTGACACCCACGGTCTGCTCGACGTCATGTACAACAACGCCGGAGTCATGTTGTCCGATGACGACGACCCCGTGTCGACGCCGATGGCGACCTACGAACGCACGATGGATATCAACGTGAAGGGCGTGTTGCTCGGGTGTCGCGCGGCGATTCCCGTGATGCAGGCACAGGGACGCGGTTCGATCATCAACGTCTCCTCGTTCGTGGCGCACATGGGCGCGGCCACGGCCCAGATCGCCTACACCGCCTCCAAGGGGGCGGTACTCGCAATGACCCGCGAGATCGCCGTCATCTACGCCCGTCAAGGCATCCGGGCCAATGCGCTGTGTCCCGGGCCGGTCATGACTCCGCTCCTGGCGAAGTTTCTCTCCGATGACGCGAAGCGTGAACGGCGGCTCGTGCACATTCCGATGGGACGTTTCGGTGCACCCGAGGAGATCGCGAGGGGGGCATTGTTTCTGGCGTCGGATGACTCGTCGTGGATGACCGGTCAATCACTGATCATCGATGGCGGTATCACGGCGGCCTACGTCACCGCGGAAGGTTGAGCCTCAGCGTCGTGTGATGTCCCGCACAGGGTCGCTGCCGTCCCAGGTTTCGTGCGCCGAACGAACCATGGCATAGAAGCCCAACAGGCCGGGGCTCGATTCGTACAGCTCCCAATAGTGCCCATGGCGTGCCACATCGTCGACGAAGACGAATGTCGTCGCACCGGCTTTCGCGCTCTGTGCCACCTCGAGTCCGATACGCGCCGCCGCATCGAGTGCCCGGTCGAGATTCGGAACGATGCACGCCATGTGGTGCAGGCCCTCGTCGCCCACCGCGAAACGCTCGCGCACGGCGGTCATGTCCAAATTGTGCTGGCAGAACAACTCGACCATGATCGACCCCCACCAGCCGTAGGCAGACGTGTGGTCGAACACCGAAGGCCGACCGCGGTGCACCACGTCGGTGACGGGGATGTGGCGGTTCAAGAAGAACGGACCGGCCCCGAAGTTCCGCGCCCAGGCGTGTGCGGCCTGCTGCGGGTCGTCGACCACGTAGGCGATCTGGACCGCGGGACCAAAGATCATCGGATTCTCGCGACGAACAGGCTGAGGAGACCGACGAAGGCCCCGCCGAACGAGGTGACGGCGGTCGAGCGCTTCGTGACCAGGGCGTCGGGTCGGGTGTCGATGTGAAGAACGCAGGCGACACCGGCCCACCCGCTCGGCGGGCGTCGTTCCATCAAAGCACCGCACACGTCGTCACTCTAGACCCCTTGCTCATCGCCGCACAGATGGTCGTCGTGTCGGGTCCGGGTGTGCGTTGCGGAAGGTCTGACAGACTGACGTCATGACGCGTGTGGGGTTCGTGGGTCTCGGTGTGATGGGCTATCCGATGGCGGGACATCTGGTCAACGCGGGC
>Ga0194122_10000095_pt1 | contig 131747 bp, 135 predicted proteins | sample TA2MahCa10mmetaG_FD_155487 | JGI IMG/M metagenome (GOLD analysis project Ga0194122, IMG submission 155487) | Freshwater microbial communities from Lake Tanganyika, Tanzania - TA2015021 Mahale Deep Cast 10m | ecosystem: Environmental > Aquatic > Freshwater > Lake | place: Tanzania: Lake... | reverse complement strand
TAATGGCCCTGAGTTCTGCTCCGAACCCTTCACAGATTGGCTGACCAAAGTCGGCATTAAGCCGATCCGGATCTATCCCGGGTCACCCTCGGAGAACGGCTATAACGAGTGGTTTAACGGAACACTTCGCAGAGAGGTGCTCAACGCTGAATGGTTTAGCACCACCCGCCAGGCCCAAACTGTCATCAATCAATGGCTCAACCAATATAACCATATCCGGCCCCACCACGCCCTCGGAATGCGGCCGCCAGCACCTGAAACATGCTTAGTAAACCCACAAATCACTGGTACATAAAAAAGGGGCTGGACAGCGTGGCGCTACCCGCGGCACCCGTCATTGTAGCACCGCTTGCCGGCACGGCACGTTTGCATAACCGTGGCGCGACCACGGTTTGGCAAATGGTAGCGACCAAGGGCATCCCGCGAGAGGCGCAACCTGCCGCGCGGCAGGGCCTGACCATCCGGCGGCATTTCCATGCGCTGGATGGCAGCGTGCTGAACCTTGATGCGCTCCGCGCCGGGGATGGTTTTGTGCTGATCCTGGAAGTGCGCGCCGATCCCGATGATCGGCATCAATTGCTGTTGCAACAGGGCCTGCCGGCGGGTTGGGAAATCACTGGCCGCTTCAGCGCAGGTGAGGTTGCCGGCCTGTCCTGGCTTGGCGCGCTGTCGGCCATTGATAGCCCGCCTGCCCTGGATGATCGCTTCGCCGCCGCAGTGACCTTGGAAGGGGAAGGCCGCGTCGCGCGCATTGCGATGCGATTGCGTGCTGTCACAGCCGGGAGTTTTGAGCTGCCGGGCGCGGAGGCGCGGGATATGTATCGGCCGGCATTTTTCGCCTGACAGAATACCGGGCGGATCGCGGTATTGCCTTAACCGCCATCCTTGTTCGGGTGACGGCGAAAGGCATCAAGGCTCACAACCTCGCCCGGCGGTGCTGGCGCGGGGCTGGGCGGCGCAGCGGGGGCTTCCGGTGCGGCGGGCAGGCCGGCTTTCGCGTCTTCCAGACCGCTTTGCGTGAAGCGGAGCCCAAAGCGCACATGCGGGTCATGGAACATGGTCAGCGCTCCGAAGGGGATCACCAGCTTCGCCGGCACACCACCGAAGCGCAGCGTTACACGAAAGCGCGCTGCCTCGCGTTCCACAACCAGCCCTTCGAATTGGTGTTGCAGAACAATGGTGATTTCCTGCGGGTATTTCGACTTGAGGTGCCCTGGAATGGCAACGCCCGGATGATCGGTGCGGTAGCTCAGGTAGAAATGATGCTCCCCCGGCATGCCATGCTCTGCGGCATATTCCAGGGCCCGCCAGGCGACTTCGCGCATCGCGTCTTCGGACCAAGCTTCATAGGGAAGCAGGCTTTCGGGCGGGGGGGATTTCTCGCTCATCGCAGCGTGTCTCTATCTCCCTCGGCGCACAAAGGAAAGAGTGGGGGGCTTCTGTTGCCCGGCGCCCCCCGAGCCGCGCTTACCTATTAGGCAGCGAGTGCGGCAGCCTCACGGCTGTTATCGTTCGCACTTAAGGTTTAGCCCGATAACGGCGGTACAATGCCGAGCAAAAGCGTCTCCTTTACCACGCGCGTCGAGCCTGTTTCGCCCCCATCTGCCGCTGATAAGCCGGGTGATTGGTGGAGGCGCCGGGTACCGCCCCCGGGTCCGCAACGCTTATTCCGAGCCGTGTTTATCGCTATAGTCACCGAAGTGACCGAGCAGATATAGGCGTTGTGGCGGGGGATTTCGAGTGGGGTGTTACGCGCCCGGCAAGCCCTTTTCCACCACGCGGGCATAAAGCGCGGCGCCATAGGGGATGGCTTCGTCATTGAACTGGTAACGCGGGTTATGCACTTCCGCGCCATCGCCAATGCCGAAATTGATATAGGCGCCTGGGACGCGTTCCAGCATGAAGGAAAAATCCTCGGACGCCATGGCGGGCGGCTTGTCGCGCGCCACCTTGTCTTCGCCGACCAATTCCGCCGCTGCCGCCGCCAGGGCTTCGGTATGTTCCGGCGCATTGATGGTGGGGGCGAAAATCAGCCGGTAATCCACACTGGCCGAGGCCCCAAACCCCGCGGCAACCCCCTCCGCCACGCGCTTCAGTCCTTCTCTGATCTGCTTGCCGACATCGCGCGAAAAGAAGCGCGCCGTGCCGGAAATCACCGCAGTTTCAGGGATGATATTATAGGCCTCGCCGCCCACCACCTTCGTCACGCTGATAACCGCCACATCCCGCGGGGAGAGGTTGCGGGAGACGATGGATTGCAAAGCCGCCGTGACATGGCAGGCCGCCAGCACGGGATCAATCGAAGCCTCGGGCCGCGCGCCATGGGCGCCCTTGCCGGTGATGGTGATGTCGAAAAACGCGCCGCCCGCCATGAAGGCACCGCTCCGGATGGCAAATTCGCCAAGCGGGAAATTCGGGCGGTTATGCATGCCGTAAATGGCATCGCAGGGAAAACGCTCAAATAGACCGTCCTCCAACATCGCGAGCGCGCCGCCGCAGCCTTCCTCCCCAGGCTGGAAGATGAAATGGACAATGCCATCGAAATTGCGGGTTTCGGCCAGGTATTTGGCGGCGCCCAACAGCATGGTGGTATGGCCATCATGCCCGCAGGCATGCATCGCCCCCTTCACCGTGCTGCGAAAGGGCAGGTCTGTCAGTTCATCCATCGGTAGCGCATCCATATCAGCGCGCAGCCCGATGGCGCGATTGCCGGAACCATTGCGCAGCACGCCAACCACGCCCGTGCCGCCCACGCCGCGATGCACTTCAATCCCCAAAGCCTCCAGCGCGGTGGCCACTTTTTCTGCCGTGCGGAATTCCGCCATGCCGAGTTCCGGATGGGCATGCAGGTCACGCCGGAAGGCAGAGAGTTCGGCCTGGTGGCGGCGGATGGCGTAAATTGGGGACATGGGGGCTCCGGTGAGGCTGATTTTCCGCCCATCCTGCCCGGAAGTGGCGCGGGGTGGAAGCGCCCGCGCTTGACCGGCCCCGCCCCCGCCGCTACCGCCAAAGAGGTCAAACAGGCGAGTCTCACCATGGCGCTTACCGATGCCCAGCAACAGGAAATTGCCGCCGCGCGCGCGGATCAGGCACAAACGCGCCGCCCGAGCGTGCCGGCGTTGGAGGCCATGCTGTTCGAAGCCCTGCCGGTGTTAGATCACGGCTTTGTCCGGGTGATTGATTACATGGGCGATGACGCTGCCATTGTGCAGGCGGCGCGCGTTTCTTACGGCCGCGGCACCCGTGCCGCGAATGAGGATCGCGGCCTGATCCGCTACCTGATGCGCCATCGCCACAGTACGCCCTTTGAGATGTGCGAAATCAAATACCATGTGAAGTTGCCGATCTTCGTCGCGCGGCAATGGATCCGGCACCGCACCGCCAATGTGAATGAATATTCCGCGCGCTATTCCATCCTGGACCGCGAATTCTACATCCCCGCGCCGGAACATCTGGCCGCGCAATCCGCGAGCAACCGCCAGGGGCGCGGCGATGTGCTGCAAGGCGCGGAAGCCGGGCGCGTGCTTGACCTGCTGCGCGAAGACGCCACGCGCAATTACGATCATTACCTTGAAATGTTGAATGAGGATGATGAAGGTGCTGCGCGTGATGAAAACCGCCAGGGCCTGGCGCGTGAATTGGCGCGGATGAACCTGACGCTCAATGCCTATACGCAATGGTATTGGAAGACGGATTTGCACAATCTGCTGCATTTCCTCTCCCTCCGTGCCGATGCCCATGCGCAGTATGAAATCCACGTCTATGCCGATGCCATGCTTAAAACGGTTGAGGCCTGGGTGCCGATGGCTTTTGAGGCCTTCCGCGATTACCGCATGGGCGCCGTGACGCTCTCTGCACAGATGATCGCCATTCTGCGCCGCATGCTGGCCAGTGAGGCCGTGACACAGGAAACCAGCGGGCTTTCCAAGCGCGAATGGCGGGAGATGATGGATATTCTGGGGCGAAAGGTCTGACCCCATGTCCGATGCGCGCGGCCGGGGCGTAGCGCGTCAAGTGCACTCTGGCGGGCAGGCGCGGCCAGCGGCGCGAAAAGCAAAAATCCCCGCCGCCGGGTGGCATCAACGCTTTAGCTTTATCATCGCCTTTGTGCTGGCATCGCTGATCGGCCTGCCGCTGGCGAATGCGCTGTTGGGGGAAATCGCCGCCATGGTTTTGGCCGCCTTCATGGGCGGTTTTGCGGTGGGGCGAATGAGGCTGAAGCGTCGCTAACCCCCCCCCTCACTCCATCACAATCTTCGGCGCCGCATCCGCCTTCGCCGCCGCCTTTTCCCAAACGCGCCGCGCAATGCGCCGATAGGATTGCGCTTCGTCCGATTCAGGCCGCGCCATCACAATGGGCGTGCCGGCATCGGCCAATTCGCGAATTTCCAGTTTCAGTGGTAATTCGCCCAGAAACTCAACCCCCAACCTCTCCGCCTCCCGCCGCGCGCCACCATGGCTGAAAATATCCGCGCGATGGCCGCAATTGGGGCAGCAGAAGAAGGACATATTCTCAATTAGCCCCAGCACCGGGACATTGACCTTCTCAAACATCCGCACGCCGCGCCTGGCATCCAGCAGCGCCACATCCTGCGGCGTGGAGACAATCACCGCCCCCGCCAAGGGCACGCGCTGAGACATCGTCAGCTGCGCATCGCCCGTCCCCGGCGGCATATCCACAATCATCACATCCAAGGGGCCCCAGGCGACTTGCCCCATCATCTGTTCCAACGCGCCCATTACCATCGGCCCGCGCCAAATCATGGGCGTTTCTTCCTCCACCAAAAAGCCGATGGACATGGCCTTCAGCCCCCAACGGCTCAGCGGGGTGATGCGCTGCCCCTCAGACCGCGGCCTTTCCCGCGTGCCCAGCATTTGCGGCAGCGATGGCCCGTAAATATCCGCATCCAGTAGCCCGACCTTGAGGCCATCAGCGGCCAAGGCCACCGCCAGATTGACCGCCGTGGTGGATTTGCCGACGCCGCCTTTACCTGACGCAACGGCGATGATCGCCCGCACATCGGAAAGCAGCATGGGGCCGGGGTTCGCTGGGCCGCGCGGGGCGGTGGGTCGGGCTGGCGCCTCGGCGCGATGCGCCGTCAGCACCGCGGTGGCCGAGATCACCCCCGGTACGGCGCGGGCGGCGGACTCGGCGGCGGCGCGCAACGGTTCCAGGCTGGCAGCGGCTTCGCGGACCACCTGCAGCGCGAAATGCACTATGCCATCGCGCGCCACCAGGCCCTGCACCAACCCTGCCGAAACCACATCCCGGCCCGAAGCCGGGTCCTTCACCGCCGCCAGGGCCTTGGTCACCGCTGCCGCCAAATCATCCGCCATCGCTTGAAAAGCCCTTATCCATGGTCAATATCCGCCCGGCCCGGCATTACAGCGCCGTTAGCTGCTTTCCGGGAGGGTCGCGCACCTCTATATGTGGCATGGCTTCCCGCTTGAAGCATCCCGCCCAGCTTTGGGCCTTTGGTTTTTGACGTTCACCTGCTGGAGGCCGCATCTTTCATGCCCTGGAATAACAATAGTGGCGGTCAAAGCCCTTGGGGCAATCCGCGCCCTCAGGGCCCTTGGGGCCAGCCGCCTTCGGGTGGCGCAGGTGGCGGCGGCCAGGGTGGCCGTGGCCCAGATATAGATGACGCGATCCGCCAGGCGCAGGACGCGATTCGGCGTGTATTGCCGAGCGGTGGCGCGGGCGGCGGCAAGCTTTTCGCCTTGATTGGCATTGTGCTCGCCATCGGCTGGGCGGCGTCAGGGTTTTATCGGGTGCAGCCGGATGAACAGGGCGTGGTCATGCGCTTTGGCGCCTTCAGCCATACCACTCAGCCTGGCTTGAATTATCGCATGCCCTGGCCGATCGAAAGCCACACCACCCCGCGCGTTACACGTATTAACCGCGTGGATATCGGCTTTATCGGCGCGCAGGATGGGCCCGTCCCCGGCGGTCGCGTCGTGGCGGCGCGTGATGTGCTGGAAGAAAGCCTGATGCTGACGGGCGATGAGAATATCGTTGACATTGATGTCGCCGTGTTCTGGCGCATCCGCGATGCGGGCGACTTCCTGTTCAATACGCGCAACCCCGAAAGTACGGTGAAAACCGCCGCCGAGAGCGTGATGCGCGAAGTGATCGGGCGCACGGCGATCCAGCCGGCGCTGACTGAAGCGCGTGCGCAGATCGAACAGGAAGTGCGCCGCGGTGCTCAGGCGATCATGGACCAATACAAGGCCGGCATCGAAATCACCCAGGTTCAATTGCAGAAGGTGGATCCGCCGGCGCAGGTGGTTGATGCCTTCCGCGATGTACAGCGCGCCAATGCGGACCGTGAACGGTTGCGCAATGAAGCCGAAAGCTTTCGTAATGACATCATCCCCCGCGCCCGTGGTGAGGCTGAACGCATGGTGCAGGAAGCCCAGGGCTTCCGTGAAAGCCAGGTGGCGCGTGCCGGCGGTGAAAGTGCGCGCTTCCTGTCGGTGCTTTCCGCTTACGAACAGGCGCGCGATGTGACCACGCGCCGCATGTATCTGGAAACCATAGAAGAGATCCTGCGGCGCAATCCGAAGGTGATTGTGGATGACCGGCTGCAAGGCGTGGTGCCCTTCCTGCAATTGGGTGAAACAGGTGGCGCGCGTCAGCCGCCCGCCGTAGCGCCGCAGCAGCGGCCTGCGCCATTGCCACCTGGTGCGGCTGCGCCCATGATTCAAAACCGTCCGGGGGTTGCGCGATGAATCGCTCCATCATTCTGCTTGGCGTATTGGCGGCGGCGATTTTCACCGCCTCTTCCACGCTGTTTACCGTGCACCAGACGCAGCAGGTGCTGATCACGCAATTCGGCGAACCGCGCCGCGTGATCCAGGAACCGGGCCTGCATTGGAAGCTGCCCTTCATCCAATCCGTGATTGGCTTTGATCGGCGCCTGCTTGACTTTGATGCGCCGGGCGAAGAAGTGATCCTGGGTGACCAGCGCCGGCTGATTGTGGATAGCTTCACGCGCTATCGCATCACCGATCCGCTGCGCTTCTTCCAGACAGTGGGCGCGACCGAAGCGGGCATTCGCGCCCGGCTCAATTCCATCGTCACTTCATCCTTGCGGCGCGTTTTGGGTAATGAGCCTTTACTTGCGGTACTTTCGGCGGATCGTGCGCGCATCATGGGTGAAATTCGCCGTCAGGTGAATGAGGAAGCGCGCCAATTCGGGATTGCAGTTGAGGATGTGCGCATCCGCCGCGCCGATCTGCCGGGCGAGAATACTCAAGCCATCCTGTCGCGCATGCAATCCGAACGTGAACGCGTGGCGCGCGAAGCCCGCGCGGAAGGTGCGGAAGTGGCACAGCGCGTGCGGGCGGGTGCTGAACGCGAACGCACCGTCCTGATCGCGGAAGCCCAGGCGCAGGCGGATATCCTGCGCGGTCAGGGCGAACAGGAAGCCATCCGCATTTTCGCGGAAGCTTTCCAGCGCGACCCGGCCTTCTTCCAATTCTGGCGCACCATGCAGGCTTATCGTGAAGCCTTTGCCGAAGGCGATTCGCGGCTGGTGCTGACGCCTGATTCGGAATTCTTCCGCTACTTTCGCGAAAGCCCGAATGGCCTTCAAGCCCCGGCGCCTGCGCCGAGGTGAGCTTTACCACGCTGCTCCAGGGCATAGCTGTTGTGCTGGCCCTGGAAGGGTTGGCCTATGCCATCGCGCCGAGCTTCATGCGGCGCGCTTTCGCAAGCCTGGCTGAGACGCCCGAAGCGCGGCTGAGAATAGGCGGGCTGATCGCGGCGGGGGGCGGTATTGGCCTTGCCTGGCTTCTCAGGCTTTGGTGACAGGGTCGCTTTTTGTCGCACTTCGTTGCAGTGAGATGCCTTAAATTCGCGTGACTGACGCCAATCTGTTAGGATCATTGGTGCTTGCCCCGAGGAGAGCTTCCTTGCGTATCGCCCATCTTGCCCTTGCCGGCGCCATGGCCCTGGCGCTGGTCGCCCCCTTGCAGCTGATCAGCACGGCCCAGGCGCAACAGCGCGCTCCGGAAAGCTTCGCCCCACTCGCGCGGGAATTGCTGCCGGCGGTGGTGAATATCTCAACCTCCAAGAATGTCGCCCCGCGCGGCGGCCGGCCGAATGCGCCGGATATGCCGCAATTGCCGCCTGGTAGCCCCTTTGAGGAATTCTTCCGCGATTTCTTCAATCGGAACCGCCCGCCCGGGCAGGGTCAGGGTGAAGGCCCGCAGCAGCGCCAGCGCCGCGCGCAATCGCTCGGGTCCGGCTTCATTATTGATGCCCGCGAAGGGATCGTGGTGACCAACAATCACGTGATTGATGGCGCTCATGAAATCAATGTGATCCTACAGGACAAGACCAGCATTCGCGCCGAAGTGGTGGGCACGGACCCGCGCACGGATGTCGCAGTGCTGCGCATCAAGCATGACAAGCCGCTGGCTGCGGTTCCTTTTGGAGATTCGGATCAATCCGAAGTGGGTGATTGGGTCATTGCCATCGGCAATCCCTTCGGCTTTGGCGGTACGGTCACGGCCGGGATTATCTCGGCCCGTGGGCGCGATATTGGCCAGGGGCTCTATGATGACTTCATCCAGACGGATGCTTCGATAAATCAGGGCAATTCCGGCGGGCCTCTGTTTAACATGCGCGGCCAGGTTATTGGCATCAATACCGCCATTGTATCTCCGAGCGGGGTTTCGGCGGGGCTTGGTTTTTCCATCCCGTCCAATTTGGCAACGCGCGTAGTGGCGCAGCTCCGCGACGCGGGGCGTGTGCGGCGCGGCTGGATTGGCGTGAATATCCAGGCAGTGACGGATGATATTGCCGAAGCGCTTCGCCTGCCTGCGGGCACGCGCGGTGCCCTTGTGGCGAATGCGCAAGCCGATGGCCCGGCGGCCAAGGCAGGCATTCGCTCGGGCGATGTGATCATCCGCTTCAATGGCGTCGCGGTGCCGGAAATGCGCGCGCTGCCGCGGATTGTCGCGGATAATAATGTCGGCAGTGCCGTGCCCGTGGTGATCTGGCGCGATGGCAAGGAAGAAACCGTGAGCGTGACCTTGGGCGAATTGCCGACGGAACAGCGCCAGGCGGGGGCTCCGGCGGCGCCTCCTGCCGGTCAGGAGCCGGTGGAATTGACCGGGCTTGGGCTTCGGGTTGGGACCATCACGAATGAGCTTCGCCAGCGCTTCAACCTGAAGCCCGAACAGCGTGGCGTGGTGATTGTGGAGGTGATCCCCGGCACCCCGGCGGCAGAGCGTGAACTCCGCCCTGGCGATGTGATTGTGGAAGTGCAGCAGAACCGCGTGACAACGCCGGCGGAGGTGCAGGATCAGATCGAACGCCTGCGCCGTCAGAACCGAAGTATCGGGCTGTTTGCGGTGGAAAACGCAGGTGGGCAACGCTTTGTGCCGCTGCGGCTCAAAGCCCAGGGCAATGCGCCGGGGTGATGTCTCAGGCGTTTGGTAATACCGCACTTAAACCTGCGCCGCGCGGGGGCGTCCAAGCGCTATGCGGCTATCCGGCCGCCAGCCCCCAGGAGCTTCATTTTCAGCTGAAACCCGCGCGCTGCGGGAGACCTAGCTTCTGAAAGAGCCGGACAACCGGACACATCCCAGTGAATGACGCCTGGACGAGATGCAGCCCCATCATGCCAGTGATCCAAAGCCAGCTTGGACTGTGATAAACGCCCATTAAAAGGCTTACCACCATAACCAGGCAAACAACGAGTAGGATTGCGCGCTCCAATGACATGCCCTGTGCTCCCTGACTTTCGGGAATGTTAAGATTGTACATGCCCAGTCGCAATAAAAAAATGGTATTTTGTGAAGCGGGCCAAGTAGTGAGTTTGCCCCAACCCCTCGCGCTTTCGCTCCGCACGCTTTATGTCTCCCGCCATGGAGTATATCTCAACACGCGGGCAGGCGCCGGCCCGGGATTTTGAAGGCGTATTGCTGGTGGGCCTCGCCGAAGATGGCGGGCTTTTCGTGCCGCGCCATTGGCCGGAGCTTTCGCCCGCCGAATGGCGCGCCATGCGCGGGCTTACCTATCCGGAATTGGCGGCACGCATCATCGGTCTATTCGCGAGGCCTGACCTGCCACTGAACAAGCTCTGCCAGGAAGCCTATGCCGGCTTTGGCCATCCGGCGATTGTGCCGCTGGTGCAGTTGGATCAGCGGTGTTTTGCGCTTGAGTTGTTCCACGGCCCGACCCTCGCCTTCAAGGATATGGCGTTGCAAATGCTTGGGCGCTTGTTTGACCATGTGCTGACTAAGCGCGGGGAGCGTGTGACGATTGTCGGCGCCACCTCAGGTGATACCGGTTCCGCCGCCATTGAAGCCTGCCGGGATCGCGCGGCGGTTGATATCGTCATCCTGCATCCCGAAGGCCGCACCAGCGAGGTGCAGCGCCGGCAAATGACCAGCGTGTTGGCGGCCAATGTCAGCAATATCGCGATCAAGGGCGATTTCGATGCCTGCCAGGACCTGGTCAAGGCCATGTTCAATGACGCACCCTTCCGTCAGGAAATGCGGCTTTCGGCGGTCAATTCCATCAATTGGGCGCGGATCGCGGCGCAAATCCCCTATTATGTCGCAGCGGCCCTGGCGCTTGGCGCGCCGGATCGGCCCGTGGCCTTCAGCGTGCCTACCGGCAATTTCGGCAATGTGCTGGCCGCCTGGGCTGCGACACGCATGGGCCTGCCGGTGGCGAAGCTGATTGTGGGATCGAACCGCAATGACATCCTCACGCGCTTCCTTGCCGCCAATGACATGACCGCGCGGCCGGTCGAGCCATCGCTTTCGCCTTCCATGGATATCCAGGTTTCCTCCAATTTTGAGCGCCTGTTGTTCGAATTGCAGGGGCGCGATGGAGCCGTCACGGCGGAAGCCATGCGCCGCTTCCGCGCCGAAGGCCGCATGCCTATCCCCGATGCCGCTTGGCGGGACGCGACCCAGCTATTTACGGGCTTTTCCCTGGATGATGCCGGGACACTCGCTGAAATCCGCCATTTGCATCAGGCGGCGGGGTATCTGGCTGATCCGCATACCGCGGTCGGCACTGCTGCCGCGCGCGCCTTGGCGCCAGAAGACCGTTCAATCCCAGTCGTGGTGGCCGCCACCGCGCATCCGGCGAAATTCCCCGATGCGGTGGAACGCGCCACGGGCTTCCGCCCCCCTCTGCCAGCGCGGCTTGCCGACCTATATGATCGGGGAGAGCGCTTTTCTGTCCTGGCCGATGACCTCGGCGCGGTGGAAGACGCGGTTCGTGCCCATGCCCGTCGCAATACAGCCTGAAAAGATCAACGCACCCATGACCGAAGCCGTTTGCGTTACCCGCCTTAAAAATGGCCTGACCGTTGTTTCCGAAAACATGCCGCGCGTGGAAACTGTTTCCTTCGGCGCCTATGTCTCGGTCGGCACGCGGCATGAAACGCCAGAAGACAATGGCGTATCACATTTTCTGGAACACATGGCCTTCAAGGGCACGGCGCGGCGCGATGCGGCGGCGATTGCGCGGGAGATCGAGAATGTCGGCGGGCATCTCAATGCCTATACCGCGCGCGAACAAACCGCTTATTACGCCAAGGTATTGAAGGAAGACGCGGCACTCGCCGTAGATATCATCGGCGATATCCTGACGCATTCAAGTTTCGAGCCTGAGGAAGTTGAACGCGAACGCGGCGTCATCTTGCAGGAAATCGGCCAGGCGAATGATACGCCTGATGATATCGTATTCGATCATTTCCAATCCACGGCCTTTCCGGATCAGCCGATGGGCAGGCCCGTTTTGGGGACGGAAGACTCAATCAAGGCCATGACGCGCGATGCGCTGAGGGGTTATATGGGCCGCCATTACGGGCCTTCATCCATGGTGGTCGCCGGCGCTGGCGCGCTGGATCATGACGCGCTGCTTGATCTGGTCGGCAAGCATTTCGCTGATCTGCCCAAGGCGGATATCGCCGCGCCGGAGGCCGCTCGCTATGCCGGCGGTGAATTCCGCGAAGACCGTGATTTGGACCAGGTGCATATCGTGCTTGGTTTTCCATCGGCCCCCTATCGCGACCCGATGCATTGGCCAACCCAGGTGCTGGGCACGCTACTCGGTGGTGGCATGTCATCGCGGCTGTTTCAGGAAATCCGCGAAAAGCGCGGCCTGGTCTATTCGATCTATGCCTTTGCCTCACCCTTCAGGGATGGCGGCTTGTTCCAAATTTACGCGGGCACCGGTGAGAAGGAAGCAGCGGAATTGATGCCGGTGACGCTTGAGGAATTGATCAAGGTGCAGCGCGACGTGACTGAGGATGAACTGGCCCGCGCCAAGGCGCAGCTGCGTGCTTCCTTGCTGATGTCCCTGGAATCCACTGGCAGCCGCTGCGAACAGCTTGCGCGGCAATTGCAGGTGCATGGCCGCGTGATCCCGATTGAGGATACCAAGCAGAGCATTGCCGCGGTCACGGTTGAACAGGTGCAGCAGGCCGCCGCACAGGCTTTCCGTCAGCGCCCGACCTTGGCGGTGATGGGACCATCGGCAGAGGTACCCACCCTTGGCACGATCATGGAGCGCTTGGCGGCATGAACCGGCTGGATGCGCTGGCTGATCTGACTAAGGCAGCAAAAGCAGCGGGGGCGGATGCGGCGGATGCGCTGTTGATTGCCTCGACCTCGCTTTCCGTGGAACGGCGGCTGGGGGCGATTGAAAAGCTGGAACGCTCAGAAAGCCTTGACCTTGGCTTGCGCGTTTTTGTCGGCAAGCGTCAGGCGATTGTCGCTTCCACGGAACCGAACCCGAAGGGCTTTACCGCACTCGCGGAACGCGCGGTTGCGATGGCGCGTGTGGTGCCGGAAGACCCCTTTGCCGGCCTGCCGGAAGCTGTTGTCATTCCCGCCCGCGCGCTGGATTTGGAAGACCCGAGCGAACCCACCGCCGAAGCTTTGCTGACGCGTGCCGCCGCGGCAGAAGAAGCGGCGCTTGCGGTCCAGGGGATCACCAACAGCGAAGGTGCCGGCGCCGGCTGGGGGCGGACCGAAATCGCCCTCGTCGCGTCCAATGGTTTCGCTGGGCACTATGCCCGTACATCCCATGGCATTTCCGCGACAGCCGTCGCCGGCGCAGGCACGGGGATGGAGCGGGACTATGATTACTGGCAAGCGGTCTATCTGGCCGATCTGCCGGACCCGGCCTTGGTGGGGCGCGTGGCGGCAGAAAAGGCCGTGCGCCGGCTGAATCCGGTCCGCACCAAGACTGCGCGCATTCCGGTGGTGCTCGACCCGCGTGTTTCGGGGTCCGTGCTTGGGCATTTGGTGGGCGCCATCAATGGCGCGGCGGTGGCGCGCGGGACATCTTTCCTGAAGGATGCCATGGGCCAGCAAATCCTGCCCGCAGTCATGACCGTGCATGATGACCCAACGCGCGCGCGTGGCCTGAGATCCCGCCCCTTTGATGGGGAAGGCATGCCGGGTGAAGCCCGCGCCATTGTGCAGGATGGCGTGCTAACAAGCTGGATCATGGATTGGCGCAGCGCGCGGCAATTGGGCCTGGCCTCCACCGGCCATGCCAGCCGCGGCACCGGCGGCCCGCCCGGCCCTGCGCAGAGCAATCTGTGGCTCTCGCCCGGCACACAGAGCCCCGAGGCGTTGATGGCCGATATCAAGGAAGGGCTTTACGTTACGGAATTGATCGGCATGGGCGTGAATGGCGTGACCGGCGATTACAGCCGGGGCGCGGCGGGCTTTATGATCCGGGATGGCGTGCTGGCGGAAGCGGTGAGTGAAATCACCGTCGCTGGCAATCTGAAGCAGATGTTCCTGAACCTGACGGCGGCCAATGATCTGGTCTTCCGGCGCGGGACGGATTGCCCGACGCTCAGGATTGAAGGGCTTACCCTGGCGGGGGCGTGAGTACTTTCAAGCCAAGTGGCTTCACCTGGTGGCTCGGAAAATGCGATCAAACAGAGGTTTGGCGCGCCCCCGCTTGCGCCCGACCCTGCGCTTGGGTTACGCAATTGTTGCAAAGGGGCGCCCCGCATGCATCGGCCATTGATTGAAATTCCCATCGCTGAATTGATGGCCGCGGCGCGGCAGCTTCGTCGAGCCTCGGTGCTGGTGGTGGGGGACGCCATGCTAGACCGTTATGTTTATGGCCGGGCGCAGCGCATCAGCCCGGAAGCGCCGGTGCCGGTGCTGACCGTGGAACGCGAAATCGCCATGCCAGGCGGTGCGGGTAATGTGGTGCGCAACCTGACCGCGCTTGGCGCGGCGGTAGCCTTTGTCTCGGTCGTGGGCGATGACCAGGCCGGCAGCGACCTGACCGGGCTTATCGGCGGGCAGCCGGGCGTCGAGCCCTGGTTGTTGGTGCAAGGCGGGCGCGCCACCACGACCAAGACTCGCTTTCTGGCCAATGGCCAGCACATGCTGCGCGCGGATCATGAGGAAGTTGCGCCGGTTCAGCCGCGCCTGGCCGACCGGCTGGTGCGGATTGCGGGCGATGCCGCCGCCGCCACTACGGTGATGGTGCTGTCTGATTACGGCAAGGGCGTGCTTTTGGGCGATACATCAGCGCGACTGATCCAGGCGGCGCGCGCTGCCGGGCGGCCTGTGGTGGTGGACCCCAAGGGGCGCGATTATGGCCGCTATGCCGGGGCTGATCTGGTCACGCCAAACCGGGCCGAATTGGCGGAAGCCACCCTGATGGCCGTGGACACGGAAGAAAACATCATCGCTGCCTTGCGCGCGCTGCGCGATGCGCATTGCTTTGGCGCCGTGCTGGTGACGCGCAGCGAAGACGGCATGACGCTGTTGGATGGCGACAGGCTGCATCATTTCCCCGGAGAGGCGGCCGAAGTGCAGGATGTCTCCGGTGCGGGTGATACGGTGGTGGCGACCATCGCCGCCGGGTTGGGTGCCAAGCTGGCGCTGCCGGTTGCGGTACGCCTGGCCAATATCGCCGCCGGCATTGCGGTGGGCAAGGTTGGCACCGCGGTGACGCGGGAAGAGGAAATACTGGAAGCACTCGGCCCCGAACGCGGTGCGCTGCGTAAGGTGATGTCGCGTTCTGCCGCGCTGGAGCAGGTGGAGCGTTGGCGCCGGCGCGGCTGGCGCATTGGCTTCACCAATGGCTGCTTTGATTTGCTGCATCCCGGCCATGTGCATTTGCTCGAACAGGCACGGTCCTGGTGTGATCGTCTGGTGGTGGCCCTTAATAGCGATGACAGTGTGAAGCGCCTGAAGGGCCCGGCACGGCCCATTCAGAATGAGGCGGCGCGGGCGGCTGTGCTGGCATCACTTGCCACCGTTGATTGTGTCACGGTATTTGATGAGGAAACGCCGCTGGAATTGATCCGGCTGTTTCAGCCCGAATTGCTGGTGAAAGGTGCGGATTACACGGTGGAGACAGTGGTGGGGGCCCAGATTGTGCAGGGCTATGGTGGGCAGGTGCGCTTGGCGGAATTGCTGCCGGGCAATAGCACCACCGCGACCGTTGCGCGGATGAAGGGCTGAAACCTACTATTCAAGCTTGAGCGCAGCATTCACTTCCCGCGCTGCATCCGGGTCTTGCAGGGCGGCCAGACGCCCGGCGGCCAACACGGCGAAGCGGTGCAGAAGAACTCGGCGGCGAGGTGGTGAAAGCCGCATCAGGGGTGCATCGCGAATTACGGCCACTTCCAGCCGGTCCGTCACCAGCAGCCCGACTTCTTCGGGCAAAATCCGGCGCGGGAAATCCATGTCCACGGCGAAATAGAGCTGGTCGCACCAATCGCGATAATCCTGCCATTTCTCGTCCGAGAGGAAATCCTCGGCGGAGGATTTGACCTCAATGGCAACGAAGCTGCCGGTATCGGTCAACGCGATGATATCCGGGCGGCGGCTATCGGGCAGCGACATTTGCGTGACCGGCGCCCAACCCGCCAGGGTGCAATAGCGCATGGCGGCGCGCGCAATGCGATTCGCCCTACGGGCGGCGGTGGTCTTGTCCATGGGGTAGCTTTCCGTCCCGGCGCGGGCGGCGTCAAGCAAAAGATGGCGCAGCCCAGACCCTGGGAACCCCAGAAAACCATGCTGGCGTAAAGCGCAACTCTCTATTAAAGACCGGGGTTCGTCCCGTTTTTGGGGATTGGCCAGGGGTATTGACCCCGGTAGAGCATTGAAGAGCGAAAGATATGGATCTGCCCGAAGCGCAAGGTCTTTATGATCCACAGAACGAGCATGACGCCTGCGGCGTTGGCTTCATTGCGGATATCAAGGGCCGAAAGTCGAATGATATCATCCGCCAAGGCCTGCAAATCCTGGTCAATCTGGACCATCGCGGCGCGGTGGGCGCTGACCCGCTGATGGGTGATGGCGCGGGCTGCCTGATCCAAATGCCCGATAAGCTGCTGCGCCATTGGGCCGAAAACCAGGGCAAGACCCTGCCCGCGCTCGGCCGCTACGCCGTTGCCATGTGCTTCCTGCCGCAGGATGAGGCGTCCCGCGCGGTCGCGATCCAAAGCATTGAAGGGTATGTCACCGCCGAACGGCAGACTCTGCTTGGCTGGCGCGATGTTCCGACGACGCTGGATGGCCTGGGTAAGGCCGTGATCGCCAGCATGCCGGTGATCCGTCAGGCGATCATCGGTGCCAGCGACAGCATCAAGGATCAGGACACGTTTGAACGTAAGATCCTGACTATCCGCAAGCAGGCGCTGAACAAGTTCCGCGAATTGGCGACCGCCAAGGGGCTGCCGGCGAGTGCTGATTTGTACATGCCGTCCTTTTCGACGCGCACCGTGGTCTATAAGGGGCTATTGCTCGCGGGGCAGGTTGGCAGCTTCTATGATGATCTGCGCAATCCGCTGACGGAAAGTGCGCTCGCTTTGGTGCATCAGCGCTTTTCGACCAATACCTTCCCATCCTGGAAGCTAGCGCATCCTTATCGCTTTCTGGCGCATAATGGCGAAATCAATACGGTGCGCGGCAATGTGAATTGGATGTATGCTAGGCGGGGGTCCATGTCTTCGCCCTTGTTGGGGCCGGATTTGGACAAGATGTGGCCGCTGATTCCGCATGGCCAATCGGATACCGCCTGTATTGATAATGCCTTGGAAATCCTGGTGGCGGGCGGCTATTCCCTTTCCCATGCGATGATGATGCTGATTCCGGAAGCCTGGGCGGGCAATCCGCTGATGGATGCGGATCGGCGCGCCTTTTACGAATACCACGCTGCGCTGATGGAACCCTGGGATGGGCCGGCGGCGATTGCCTTCACTGATGGCCGCCAGATTGGCGCGACCTTGGATCGCAACGGGCTGCGCCCGGCGCGCTACATCATCACCAATGATGACAAGGTTGTCTTGGCATCAGAAGTCGGTGTGCTGCCGATCCCGGAAGACAGCATCCGCCATAAATGGCGCCTGCAACCAGGCCGTATGCTGCTGATTGATCTTGATGCCGGGCGCATCATTGATGATGTGGAGATCAAGCAGAAGCTGGCCAGCGAACACCCCTACGCCGAATGGCTGAAGAATACGCAGTTCAAGCTGGAAGAATTGCCCGGCGTACCGGCGGAAATGCCGATGGAGCGCACGCAGGACACTAAGGGCTTGCTGCGCGATCAGCAGGCTTTCGGCTATACGCAGGAAGACCTCAATTTCTTCTTGGAACCCATGGGGCGTGAGGGGGATGACCCGGTCGGTTCCATGGGGACCGATACGCCGCTCGCGGTGCTGTCCAATAAATCCAAGCTGCTGTTCCATTACTTCAAGCAAAATTTCGCGCAGGTCACCAATCCGCCGATTGACCCGATCCGTGAGGAATTGGTGATGTCGCTGGTGTCCATGATCGGCCCGCGGCCCAATCTGCTTGGGCGGCAGGCCGGTCATCACTACCGGCTGGAAGTGGCGCAGCCGATCCTGAACAATGAGGATCTGGCGAAAATCCGCGGCATTAAGGCGCTGGCCGGCGATGCCTTCCGCACGCAGACCCTGGACGCCACCTGGCCTGCAAAGGATGGCGCGGAGGGTCTGGCGCCGGCCTTGGAGAAATTGTGTTCTGCCGCGACGGAAGCGGTGCTGGCCGGGCATAACATTCTGGTGCTGTCTGATCGTGCGGTTTCCGCTGAGCGTATTGCCATTCCGTCCTTGCTGGCGACGGCTGCGGTGCATCATCATCTGATCCGGCAGGGTTTGCGGACCTCGACCGGGCTTGTGGTTGAAACCGGTGAGGCGCGGCAGGTGCATCATTTCTGCGTGCTGGCGGGATATGGCGCGGAAGCGGTGAACCCTTATCTTGCCTTCGAAACCCTGGAACAAATCCGCCAGCGGTTAGAGATGAAGCTGAAGCCGTATGAGGTGCAGAAGAACTTCATCAAGGCGATTGGCAAGGGCATGATGAAGGTCATGTCCAAGATGGGCATCAGCACCTATCAATCCTATTGTGGCGCGCAAATCTTCGACGCGGTTGGGCTTTCGACTAACTTTGTCGGGAAATACTTCACCGGCACCGCGACCACGATTGAAGGGGCAGGCATTGCGGAGATTGCGGCGGAAGCCGTGCAGCGCCATCAGGCGGCCTTCGGCGATAACCCGATCTATCGCGATTTTCTGGATGTGGGTGGTGATTACGCGTTGCGGCTGCGCGGTGAGGATCACGCCTGGACACCGGAGAGTGTCTCCAACCTGCAGCACGCGGTGCGCGGTAATTCAGCGGAGCGCTACAAGGATTTCGCGAAGACCATCAATGACCAGAGCCGCCGCTTGCTCACCATTCGCGGCCTGATGGAATTTAAATTCGCCGAACAACTCCTCCCGCTTGAGGAAGTTGAACCGGCAAGCGCGATCGTAAAGCGCTTCGCCACCGGTGCCATGAGCTTCGGTTCGATCAGCCGTGAAGCGCATACCACACTCGCCATTGCCATGAACCGCATTGGTGGGCGTTCCAATACCGGCGAGGGTGGTGAGGAAGCGGATCGCTTTATGCCGATGCCGAATGGCGATTCCATGCGTTCTGCGATCAAGCAGGTGGCATCCGGACGCTTTGGCGTGACGGCAGAATATCTCGTCAATGCCGATGATATTCAGATTAAGATGGCGCAAGGGGCGAAACCTGGCGAAGGTGGGCAGCTTCCCGGCCATAAGGTGGATAAGAACATCGCGCGTGTACGGCATTCCACGCCTGGCGTCGGGCTGATTTCACCGCCGCCGCATCACGACATTTACTCCATTGAGGATTTGGCGCAGCTCATTCACGATTTGAAGAATGTGAACAAGCGGGCGCGGATTTCAGTGAAGCTCGTCTCAGAAGTCGGCGTTGGCACGGTCGCCGCCGGCGTTTCCAAGGCGCGGGCGGATCATGTGACGATCTCGGGCTATGAGGGTGGCACGGGGGCTTCGCCCTTGACGTCACTGACACATGCCGGTTCACCGTGGGAGATTGGGCTTGCGGAGACGCAGCAGACACTGGTCCTGAATGGTCTGCGCGGGCGGATTGCCGTGCAGGTGGACGGCGGCTTGCGCACCGGGCGCGATGTCGTGATTGGCGCGTTGCTAGGGGCGGATGAATTCGGCTTCGCCACTGCGCCGCTGATCGCCGCTGGCTGTGTCATGATGCGCAAATGCCATTTGAACACCTGCCCGGTTGGCATTGCGACGCAAGACCCGTTACTGCGTGCGCGCTTCACTGGCATGCCGGAGCATGTGATCAATTACTTTTTCTTCGTCGCCGAAGAGATGCGCGAATTGATGGCCAAGCTAGGCTTCCGCACCGTGAATGACATGGTGGGGCGTGTTGATCGGCTGAACATGCGTACCGCGATTGACCATTGGAAAGCAAAGGGGGTGGATTTGTCCCGCATTCTCTATCAGCCGAAGCTGGTGGAAGGGACGGCGATCCATCATAGCGAAAGCCAGGATCATGGCTTGGATCACATCCTGGATATGGATTTGATCGCGGCCACCAAGGCTGCGCTGGAAAAGCAGCAGCCGGTGCGGATTGAACGCAGCATCAGCAACCTCAATCGTACTACCGGGGCGATGCTGTCCGGTGAGGTCGCGAAGCTTTATGGCCATGCAGGCGTGCCTGAAGATACCATCAGCATTGCCTTCAAGGGCACGGCGGGGGGCAGCTTTGGTGCCTTCCTGGCGCGTGGCGTATCACTCGAATTGACTGGCGATGCGAATGATTATGTCGGCAAGGGCCTGTCGGGTGGGCGCATTGCGGTGAAGCCTCCCGCCGGTGTGGCGCGTGATCCTGCGGTAAATATCATTGTCGGGAATACCGTTCTTTACGGCGCCATTGCTGGTGAGGCCTATTTTGAAGGTGTTGCTGGTGAGCGTTTTGCCGTGCGCAATTCTGGCGCGGTGACGGTGGTGGAAGGCTGCGGTGATCATGGCTGCGAATACATGACCGGCGGCGTGGTCGTGGTGCTGGGTGCCACGGGGCGGAATTTCGCTGCCGGTATGTCAGGCGGTATCGCCTATGTTTACGATGCGAACGGCGATTTCCGCGACATGTGCAATACCAGCATCGTTGATCTGGAAGCGATTGGCCCGGCTGACACCAGCGAAGAAGGGCGGCCCAAGCAGCGCGCGCCATCCGCTTTCGACAATGGCATGGGCGATATGCTGCGCTTCGATGCGGAGCGTCTGCGCATTCTGGTGGAGCGGCATTTGCTGATGACCGGCAGCGCGCAGGCGCGGGCTTTGCTCGAAGATTGGGCTGCGGCGCTGCCGCGCTTTGTGAAGGTGATGCCGCGGGATTTCCGCCGCGCCTTGCTCGACTTGAAGGCCGAGCAAGCGGGCGGTCACGCGGTTGCGGCCGAATAAGCCGCAAGGGGGAATGGCGCTATGGGTAAGGCAACCGGTTTTCTGGAATTCGAACGCGCCGATCGCGGCTACATCAAGCCGGAAGAGCGCCTCAAGAATTACAAGGAATATGTCACACCCCTGCCAAGGTCCGAGCTGACGAAGCAGACGGCGCGCTGCATGAATTGCGGCATTCCGTACTGCCATATTGGCTGTCCGGTGAATAATATGATCCCGGATTGGAACGATTTGGTCTATCGGGATCAGTGGCAGGCAGCGCTGGACACGCTGCATTCCACCAACAACTTCCCGGAATTCACGGGCCGCATTTGCCCCGCGCCTTGCGAGGCAAGCTGCACGCTGAATATCACGGAAACGCCGGTCACCATCAAATCCATTGAATGTGCGATTGTTGATCGCGGCTGGGAAGAAGGCTGGATCAAGTCGCAAATCCCCGCGCGCAAAACTGGCAAGCGCGTGGCCGTTGTGGGCAGCGGCCCGGCGGGGCTTGCGGCCGCGCAGCAATTGGCGCGCGCGGGCCACGTGGTGATGCTGTTTGAAAAGCATGACCGTATCGGCGGTTTGCTTCGCTACGGCATTCCCGATTTCAAGATGGAAAAGCACCTGATTGACCGTCGCGTGGATCAGATGTCGGCTGAGGGCGTTGAATTCCGCACCGGCACGGAAGTGGGCAGCACATTGCCATTTGATGTGCTGCTGGCGGGCTATGATGCGGTGCTGATGACCGGCGGGGCGGAGTGGCCGCGCGAATTGGAGGTGGATGGGCGTCATCTTTCTGGAATCTATCCCGCGATGGATTACCTGACGCAGCAGAACAAGCGTGTGGCGGGTGATAGCGAAGATCGCGCTGCGCCGCGTGGTACGATTTCCGCCACAGGCAAGCACGTGGTGGTGATTGGCGGCGGCGATACGGGGGCGGATTGCATCGGTACCTCTGCGCGGCAGGGTGCGGCTTCCATCACGCAGATTGAAATCATGCCGAAGCCGCCAGAGCATGAGAATAAGGGCCTGACCTGGCCGAATTGGCCGCATAAGCTTCGCACTGCGCCGGCGCATTATGAAGGCTGCGAACGCGATTGGGCGGTGCTGACCAAGCGCGCTGTTGGTGAGAATGGCCGCGTGACCGCGCTTGATTGTGTGCGCGTGGAATGGGTGCATGAAGCCGGGCGCATGCAAATGCGTGAAGTGGCGGGCAGCGGCTTTCGGATGAAGGCTGATCTGGTGCTGCTGGCGATGGGCTTCGTAGGGCCGCGCCGTGCGGGCCTGCTGGAGACCTCCGGCGTTGCCTTGGATGCGCGCGGCAATGTGCAGGCGGATACGGAAGCCTATCAGACATCTGTGCCCAAGGTTTTCGCCGCGGGCGATATGCGGCGCGGGCAATCCCTGGTGGTTTGGGCCATTCGTGAAGGGCGGCAATGCGCGCGCGCCGTGGATGAATTCCTGATGGGGGCGAGCACCTTGCCGCGCTGACACGGTGCGGCATGAATATGGAAGCATAGGGTTTTGGCCCCAAATTATTGAAGCAAGCGAAGTCTTTTTCCAGCAAGGGGAATGAAATGCGTAAAATCACACCTATCGCTCTGGCCCTGTTCGGCGCCATTGCATTGCCCGTCTTGGCTCAGCAAAAATCCCCCGCGCGGCAGGCTACGCCTGATGTCGCGGCGCAGCCACGTTATGCCACGGTCAATCTGCGCGCGGATTTCTCGCCTGATCCGCATGAAATACGCGTGGAAGCTGGTGGAGATCGCCAGGTACAAGGGCTTGGTACTGATTGTGCTGGCTGGATTGACTATGCGCGTCCCGATGTTGATTTGAACTACCAAGCCGGCAGTTTGCCGCTTTATATCTCCGTTGTTGCACAGGCTGATACCACGCTCATCATCAACGATCCGGCTGGCAGGTGGTTGTGCAATGATGACATGGAAGGGTTGAACCCTGGCATCATCATCCAACGTCCTGCCAGCGGAAATTATAATATTTGGATTGGCACGGTGGATCGTGGCCGAGCGCAGCCAGCGACGCTCCGTATTTCCGAAATGCCACCAAGCCGTCGGAAATGATCCGCAGATAGAGCCTTTTCTTTCGCTACATCCGCTTCCGCCGCGATGCGCGCCCATAATTCCAAATCGCGGCGGTTGAATTCGCCAAGCGCCTCTGGCGTGCTTGTCGTGGAAACGATCCCAAGCGCGCCGATATGGCGCTTGGCCTCATCGCTGACGCAATATTGCGCGTTTTGGCAGCATGTTTGGCTCTGTCATTCGGTTTTCAGCGTATTGAACGCAACTTCGTTGTTGCGCCTTCCACTCCCGGGCTCATGTGAAGCGCCAAGGCGGACACCGCCGCTTTGCATAATCAAACAAGCCCGGGAGGCATGAAATGAAGCGTCGTAACCTTCTGACCGCTGCCTCAACGCTTGCGCTGCCGATGCTGCTGCCCTCAGGCAGCTTTGCCCAAGCGGCCTTCCCCAATCGCCCCATTTGTGTCGTCAGTCCCTTTTCGGCGGGCGGCACTTAGGATGGTGTGGTGCGGCTGCTCTCGCCTACGTTGGAGCGCGTCTTGGGCCAGCCGGTGGTGCTGGATAATCGCCGCGGCGCGGGCGGTACGGTGGGTACAGCGCGAACGCCCGGATGGTTATTCGCTTGTGCTCGCCAATGCCGGCCCCGTGGCGATTGCGCAAACGCTGTTCCCGAACCTTGCCTATGATGTACCGCGCAGCTTTTCCTATGTGATGCTGGTGGGTGGTGCGCCCATGGTAGTGGGGGTACGGCCCAATGGCCCCATTCAGAACATGGCGGATTACCTGGCCGCCGCGCGTGTGCGGCCTGAGGCCATGAGTTATGGCAATGCGGGGATTGGTTCGGTTGGGCATCTTTCCGGCATGCTCTGGGCGCGTGAGGCTGGTGTGCAACTGATGCATATGCCCTTCCGCGGTGGCGGGGAAGCGGAACAGCAGGTGTTGCGCGGCAGACCGGGATCGCTTTGGAATGCGCTTGGCGCGCATGCCGGCAGCGTGCGCGGCGGTTCGCTGGAAGCCATCGCGGTCACGAGCGGCGAGCGCATGTCCACCTCCCCCGATGTGCCGGCAATTGTGGAAGCAGGATTCCCGGGTGCCACCGCCATCAATTGGTTTGTGCTGGCCGGCGCCGCCGGCATGCCCGAGGCTGTGGTGACGCGCATTCGCGAAGCCTTCACCACCAGCATCAATGAACCTGGCATGAAGGACCGCATTGCGGGGCTTGGCGCGCTGACCATGACCGATAATGGCCCAACCGATGTTCAGGCCGTTGTCTCGCGTGAGGCAGATCGTTGGGCGCCTGTGGTGCGCGCGAGTGGTGCGACGCCAGTGTAAGTCGCCCTCAGCTGTGGCTTGAGCAAATGACGTTCAGATGGAAAATCTGAACGTGTGAAGATGCTCGAAAAACAACGAGGCAGAGCGGGTGGCATGAACTCATGAGAACGCGGCACGCTCTATCCCATGAGAGACCGCGGCTCATTGGCTTGCGGTCTTTTTTCTTTGGGCGCTGGATTGTCCAGAAGAAAGCGCCCGGAAATCATTTACCCGGCGGATAAGTCTTGCGGGGGGGCTTGGCTCCCGCGCCACATTTCAGCCGGCAGCCTGTTCGGTTGCCGCCATTTCCGCAGCAAGCTCCTCTTCCAGGCTTTCCGTCTGGGCGGCAGCGGCCGCGCTTTCACCACGCGCCTGCTTTTCAGCCTCTTCGCGGCTACGCGCCACATTCACGACCACCGGGATTTGCACTTCGGGGTGGAGTTCCACCTGCACGGTGCTGACGCCAACGGCCTTGATGGGTTCACCCAACAGCACCTGTTCGCGCGTGACGGTCAGGCCACCTTCGGTACAGGCAATGGCGATGTCGCGCGCCACGACGGAGCCATAAAGGCTGCCGCTTTCACCCGCTTGGCGGATGATGATCACGGAAAGCCCGGCTACGCGTTCGGCCACACGCTCGGCCTCATGACGGCGCTTGATGTTGTCCGCTTGAAGCTGGGCGCGTTCGCGTTCGAAGCGTTCCAGGTTGGATTTGCTGGCGCGGATCGCCTTGCCGGTGGGCAGCAAGTAATTGCGCGCATAGCCAGGGCGCACTTTCACGCGCTCACCCATTTGGCCGAGCTTGTCCACGCGCTGCATCAGGATCAGGTCAATCATGTCTTGCCTCCGGGCGGCTGGTTGCGCCGCCCCCATTGTTCGAAAATGCCGAAGGCCGTCACCGCGATTGCGGCCGGCACGCTCAAGATCACAAGCCCGGCGTAGAATACGCCAAGCATGAAGGGCCGGGCGGTGCGGCCGGCAGAACGCCGATGCACCGCGGCAAGCCCAAGCAGAAAAAAGGGCAGCAGCAACACCACAAAAAGCGCAAAGGGCAGGCTGCTATCGCCGCCCACGCCACTCAGCCAGACCAGCGCTGCCCCGGATGGCAAAAACCCACACCAGATCGGCATGCGGGCTTCGCTCCAGCGCGGGCTAGCGGCCAAAGCCATGCCGCGCCGTGCCAGGGCCGATTGCGCGCCGATCCCGCATAGGATCAGCGCCGCTACCATCCACCCCGCCATGGCGGGCGCCATGATGCGCGCTAATTGCTCCATCGGCATGCCGGCATCGGCAATGCCCATGCGCGAAAGCCCCTGCTTGACCGAGCCAATCAAGGCCCCGTCAAACCCACCGGGAGATCCCGCCAGCAGCATGGCCACCAAAAGGATCACCAGGGCCGGCCAAATGCCGGTCAGCGCCAAGGGGGCAGAGGCATCCAGCCGGCCACCGCGCAGCCCCGTGGCCACCATCAGCAGCGCGGGCAGCGCGAAGCCCAGCAGATAAATCAGCGCTGGCCATTCGCTTGCCAGCATCAGCACCATCACGGTCCCGACACAAAGCGCGCCAAAGGCCGAGGCGCTGCCAAAGCCGAGCCCGGCGGCAAAGATTGGCAAGGATGTCAGCCAGAAAGCGGCGAAGCCCAGCGGCAACCCGCGCATGGCCCATAGCGCGGCAATGGCGGAAGCAATCCCACCAACCGCCGCCGCGAGCCATCGCGGGTCATCCAACAGGCTGCGCCTGTTTGCCATGGCTGGTCCCATACCCTTTCGCCGTAACGCGCAGCCTAATCCGCAATCACATACGGCAGCAGCGCCAGGAAGCGCGCGCGCTTGATGGCAATGGCCAATTCGCGCTGCTTCTTCGCCGAAACCGAGGTGATGCGCGCTGGCACGATCTTGCCGCGCTCGGACAGGAAGCGGGACAGGAGCCGCACATCCTTAAAGTCAATCTTCGGCGCACCATTCCCGCTGAAGGGGCAGGATTTGCGACGACGATGAAACGGCCGGCGGGCGCCCACGGCGGGGCGTCGGGCGGCGGGGATCATATCTGCATTGTCGGACATGGCTTATTCCTCCATCCCCATGGGCATTTCCATCTCGTCGCGGCCACGGGCGCGGAATTCCTCACGGTCATCGCCACGGCCGCCACCACGGCCGGAACCGAAGCGACCAGCCGGGCGCGGGCCGCGGAAGCTCTTTTCCCGATCGCGATCTTCACCACCGCCACGCTTGGACATGACAGCGGAAGGCGTCTCATCAATCGCTTCCACGCGCACGGTCAGCATGCGCAGCACGTCTTCATTCAGGCCAAGCTGACGTTCGGCTTCATTCAAGGCGGCAGGGGGCGTATCAAGGCCAAGAAGCATGTAATGCCCCTTGCGATTCTTCTTGATACGATAAGCAAGGCTGCGCAGGCCCCAATATTCGCGCTTGCGCACTTCACCACCGCCTTCGGCCAGGGTCGCGGCGACCTGGTCGGCAATGGCTTCAACCTGCTGTTGCGTGATGTCATTGCGTGCGATGAACACGCATTCGTATAGCGGCATGTGATCTCCCTTTGGCTGGCTCAGCCCTGGCCCCGGGATGAGGCGCTCATAGGGGCATAGCCGGGAACTTGCCTTGCGCCCGGCAGGGGAACGCGGCCTAAAGCACAAAGGGAGGGGGGGATCAAGCCCTGGCTGTAACTGCGCGCGGCTTTATGCTTAATCACGGCAATAAAACACGGGGAGATGCATGATGTTCAATCGCCGCTTATTGATGGGCCTGCCCTTGGCGTTGATGGCCGCCCAAGCCCGCGCCCAAGGCGCCTGGGCGCCAAGCCGCCCAGTGGTGCTGGTGGTGCCCTTTGCCCCTGGCGGGCCGAATGATTTGGTGGCGCGGCTGGTCGCACCCGCCATGCAGGCAGCTCTTGGGCAGAATGTGGTGGTGGAAAACCGCCCCGGCGCCACCGGGGCCATCGCTGCCCGCCATGTCGCCGCCCAAGCCGCCGATGGCCATACGCTGATTGTGGCCGCCAGCGGCACCATGACCATCAACCCTGCCGTCATGACCCGCCCCGGCTATGATCCTGAAAAGGATTTCGCGCCCGTCAGCCTGGCCATGTCGGTGCCCAATATGCTGGTCGTGAATAAGGACGTACCCGCGACCAATGTGGCCGAGGTTGTGGCCTGGCTGAAGCGCGAAGGGGGCCGGGCGGCTTATTCCTCGGGCGGGGTCGGCTCCACCGAGCAATTGGGCATGGAGCTTTTCTTGAAATGCACGGGGACCGTGGCGACGCATGTGCCCTTCCCCGGCGGCGCCCCCGCTGTGACCGCCATGATCCAGGGGCAGGTTCAGGCGAGCATCCTGAATGCCGCGACGGTGCGCCCGCATGTGATCTCGGGCGCGCTCCGCGCCATTGCGATTACGGGTACCAAGCGCTTTTCCGGCCTGCCGGATGTGCCAACAATGCCGGAAGCCGGGCTGTTGGATGTGCTTTCCGCTTCCTGGTCCGCCTTCCTGGCCCCGGCCGGCACGCCAGCCCCCACCATCGCCAGGCTGCATGAGGTGATTGTGGCCGCGCTGCGCGCGCCCGAGACCACGCAACGCCTGACGGCAGCCGGCTTCACCATTGACGCGTCCTCCCCGCAGGAATTGGGGGCGACGATTTCGGCGGAGCTCGCCCGCTGGAAGCAGGTGGTGCGCGAAGCCAATATCCAGATGAATTGACGCGGTTGACAAGCCGGGGCCGCGTGGCCATTCGCGTTGCCTGAACTTTTAACAGTAACGGACCGATCATCATGGCCTTTGCCTTCGTCTTTCCCGGCCAGGGGAGCCAGGCTGTCGGCATGGGCCGCGACCTGGCCGATGCTTTCCCTTCTGCCCGCCACGTCTTTCAGGAAGTGGATGACGCGCTGAACCAGAAGCTGAGCAAGCTGATGTGGGAAGGCCCGCAGGAGGAATTGACCCTGACCGCCAATGCCCAGCCGGCGCTGATGGCGCATTCTTTGGCCGTGGCGCGCGCCCTGGAGTCCGAAGGCGGCTTTGGGCTGGCCGCACGTGTGGCGCTGGTCGCCGGCCATTCGCTTGGCGAATATAGCGCGCTAACGGCTGCCGGCACCTTTGATGTTGCAACCGCCGCCAAGCTTTTGCGCTTGCGCGGTGAGGCCATGCAAAAGGCGACGCCACCCGGCTCCGGCGCCATGGCAGCGCTTTTGGGCGCCGAGATTGACCTCGCGCAGGAGATTTGCGCTGCCGCCGCCACCAACCCTGAGACGGGCACGGCCGAGGTGGTGGAAGCTGCTAATGACAATGGCGGTGGCCAGGTGGTGATTTCCGGCGCCAAGGCCGCGGTCGAGCGCGCCATTGAAATCGCCAAGGAAAAGGGCGTGAAGCGGGCCATGCTGCTGCCGGTCTCGGCGCCCTTCCATTGTGCCCTGATGGCGCCGGCCGCGGATGCCATGGCGGAGGCGCTGGCCCATGCCATCATGCAGGCGCCCGCCGTACCGGTGGTGGCAAATGTCACCGCCGCGAAGGCAACGGATCCGGTTGAAATTCGTGATTTGTTGGTCCGCCAAGTTACCGGCACGGTGCGCTGGCGCGGATGCGTCGCCGCCATGGCCGCCATGGGCTGCGACAAGTTTGTTGAAGTAGGCGCGGGCAAGGTGCTGACCGGCCTGATGAAGCGCAATGCGCCGGAAGCGACCGTGCTTGCCATCAGCAATCCGGCCGAACTTGAGGCCTTCCTGAAAACGCTCTGAGGGGATGTCTGATGTTTGATCTGACCGGCAAGACCGCGCTTGTCACTGGCGCCACGGGCGGCATTGGCGCAGGTGTTGCCCGCGCGCTACATGCCCAGGGTGCTACCGTTGCCATCACGGGCCGCCGCGCTGCGGAATTGGAGGCGCTGGCTGCCGCGCTTGGCGCGCGCGTGATTGTGGTGCCGGCTGATCTGACGGACCCGGAAGCGCCGGCGAAGCTTGTGGAAAAGATCGAAGCCGAGGCCGGGTCCTTGGATATTCTGGTCAATAATGCCGGCTTCGCACGCGATATGCTGGCGCTCCGCATGGGTGATGCGGATTGGAATGCGGTGCTGGAAGTGGATCTGACCGCGCCATTTCGCCTGGCGCGCGCTGCCCTGCGCGGCATGATGAAAAAGCGCCAGGGGCGGATCATTTCCATCGCGTCCATTGTGGGTGTCACCGGCAATGCCGGCCAGGCGAATTACGCTGCCGCCAAGGCGGGCTTGGTTGGCATGTCCAAATCCTTGGCGCAGGAAGTGGCAACGCGCGGTGTCACGGTGAATGTGGTGGCCCCCGGCTTTGTGAAGACTGCCATGACGGATGCGCTGAATGACGCGCAGAAAACCGCGCTGCTCACGCGCATCCCGACCCAGCGCATCGGCTCGCCCGAGGATATCGCCGCCGCCGTGGTATATTTGGCGAGCAGTGAGGCCGGCTGGGTCACCGGCCAGACCCTGCATGTAAATGGCGGCATGGCGATGATCTGAGGGGGAAGGCCATGGTTGAAAAACTGAGCGCTGAGCAACGGGCCGGGTTGGCAGCCGGGCTGCCAGAATGGAAGCTGGTGGAAGGCCGCGATGCCATCACCCGCGCCTTCCGCTTCAAGGATTTTTCCGAAGCCTGGGGGTTTATGGCGCGCGTGGCGTTATTGGCCGAAGCGCAGGACCACCACCCGGAATGGTTCAATGTCTGGAACCGGTTGGAAATTACGCTTTCCACTCATGACGCAAGCGGGCTTTCCGCGCGCGATATCAGGCTGGCCCAGGCGATAGACGGGCTTTTGCCAGGGTAGCTCAGTTCGTCGGCACGCTCGGCAGGGCGGGCAGCGCCGGAGCGGCGGGGGCCGTGATCGGCGCTGGGCCATCAAGGATGGAGCGGTTTTGCTGCGACGCGCCCTTGGTCAACAGTGCCAGGGTTAGCGCCAAGGCAAAGAAGGCCGCGCCCAGAATGGCGGTGGAGCGCGTCAGCAGATTGGCCGTGCCGCGCCCGCCCATGAAGGACCCCATGCCCTGGGAAGAGCCCACGCCAAGCCCGCCGCCTTCACTCCTTTGGAGCAGAACGACGCCGATCAGCGCCAGGGTGACGAAAAGATGCAGGACAAGCAGGACGGTAATCATGGTGCTGGGCTTCTAGCCGAGGCTGCCCCGCCCGGCTAGACTAAATCTCGCTTGTCACAAACAACTCGGCGCCAGACCCTGGACCAGCGCCCCTGCCATCGCCATTGTCTAGGCGTCAAAGGACAGTAGAGGCTGGTCATGGGTAGCATCATTCTTGGGCGCCGAACGCTTCTTGTCGCCAGTGCCGGGCTGGCAGCAGTGGCGACAGGGCGCGGCACGGCGGCGCAGGGCGCGCCGGTCCGCATCGGCGAGCTCAATTCCTATAGCCGCATGGCGGCCTTCTGCATCCCCTATCGCAACGCCATGCAAATGGCCGCCGAGCAGATCAATGCCGCCGGTGGTGTGATGGGCGGGCGGCGGCTGGAATTCATCTTCCGCGATGATGGCGCGACACCTGGTGACGCGGTGCGCGTGGCCGAGGAATTGCTGACGCGCGAGAATGTTGCCTTCATCGTCGGCACGTTTCTGTCCAATGTCGGGCTGGCGGTGGCGGATTTCGCCAATCAACGCAAAAGACTTTTCTTTGCGACCGAACCGCTGAGCGATGCGATCACCATGACGCAGGGTAATCGCTACACCTGGCGGCTGCGCCCTTCCACCTTCATGCAAACGCGCATGCTGGTGGAAGCCGCGCGCGGCAGGACGCAAAGGCGCTGGGCGATCGTCGCGCCGAATTACGAATATGGGCAATCGGCAGCAGCGAATTTCAAGCGGTTGATCGGCAGCGCCATTCCGGGCGCTGAGGTCATCGCCGAACAATACCCAGCGCTTGGCCGCGTGGATGCGGGGGCGACAGTCGGCGCTTTGGCGCAGGCGCGCCCCGATGCGATTTTCAATGTGCTATTTGGCCCGGACCTGACCGCCTTTGTGCGGGAAGGCAATACGCGCGGTCTTTTTGAACGCCGCTTCGTGCTTTCCCTGCTGACGGGTGAGCCGGAATATATGATCCCGCTGGGCGATGAAACGCCGGAAGGCTGGGTGGTGACGGGCTATCCCTGGGATAAGGTGGAAGGTGCCACGCATCGCGCTTTTGTTGAGGCCTATCGCGCGCGTTTCAATGATACGCCGCGCAAGGGCAGCCTGCTGGGTTACGTCACGGTGCAGGTGTTGGCCAATATGCTGACCCGTGCCAATAGCCTGGATAACGAGGTTTTCCTGGATACGTTGCGCGATCTGCGGACCGAAACCGTTGTCGGTAATGTCACCATGCGCGGCATTGATCAGCAGGGCACGATGGGCACCTGGGTCGGTGAAACCACGCAGCGCAATGGGCAAGGCTTCATGCGCAATGCGCGCTATGCTGATGGTGCTGACTACATGTTCCCCGAAGAAGAAGTACGGGCCGCGCGCCGGGCTTGAGCGTGGAATTCGGCTTTCTGCTGGTCCAGTGCCTATCGGGCCTGGCCAGCGCATCCTCGCTTTTCATCATTGCATCGGGCTTGACGCTGGTGTTCGGCGTTACGCGAATTGTGAATTTCGCGCATGGATCGTTCTATATGCTCGGCGCCTATATGGCGGTAACGATCGTACCCTGGCTGTTGCAGATTGAACGATCACCAACGCTGTTTTTTGCTGGTGTACTGATTTCCGCCATTGTGGTGGGCGTGCTCGGTGTGGCGATGGAAATCCTGCTGCTGCGGCGGATTTATAAGGTGCCGGACTTATTTCAATTGCTGGCGACCTTCGGCGTGGTGCTGATGGTGCAGGATTCGGTGCTGCATATCTGGGGGCCGATGGACATTGCCGGGCCGCGCGCGCCGGGGCTGCGCCATGGCGTGATGATCCTGGATCAGCGCTTCCCGGCTTATGAGCTTTTCCTGATTGTGGCCGGGCCGGTGGTGCTTGGCCTGCTGTGGCTGCTGATGAAGAAAACGCGTTTCGGCATTTTGCTCCGCGCCGCAACACGGGACCGAGAGATGGTCGGCGCGCTTGGCGTCAATCAGGCTTTGCTCTTTACCCGCACGCTGTTTCTGGGTGCCTTCCTCGCGGGGCTTGGTGGCGCCTTGCAGATCCCGCGCGTTTCCGCTTCCGCGCAGATGGATCTTTCCATCATTACCGAGGCTTTTGTCGTCACGGTGATTGGTGGGATGGGTTCGATCGGCGGCGCGTTTTTGGCGGCGCTGCTGATTGGGCAATTGCAGGCTTTTGGTGTGCTGATATTCCCGAAGATCACACTGGTGCTGGTGTTCCTGCTGATGGCGCTGGTGCTGGTGGTAAAGCCCTGGGGCTTGCTGGGCCGGCCGGAAAGCACCATGGGGCATGGCGGGCTGCCTGAGGGCATTATGCAGCCGCGCGGCTTTGCTGCTGCCGAGAAAGCGCTTTTGCTTTTGGCGGTACTGGTGGCGGCTGCTGTGCCGATCTTTGGTGATGCCTATGCCATCAAGGTCGCGAACGAGGTGCTGATCTTCGCGCTCGCGGCCTTTTCGCTGAATTTCCTGGTGGGCAATGGTGGCATCGTCAGCTTCGGCCATGCTGCCTATTTCGGTCTTGGCGCTTATGCGAGCGGGTTATTGGTAACAAAGCTCGGCATGCCGATGGAACCGGCGCTGATCGCCGCACCCCTAGCGGCTGGATTTTTTGCCGCACTCTTTGGGTTTTTCATTGTGCGCTTGCAGGGCATTTATCTGGCGATGCTGACGCTGGCTTTTGCGCAGATTGCCTATGCGGTCTGCTTTCAATGGGTGGAGGTCACGGGCGGCGATAATGGCATTGTCGGTGTTTGGCCCTCAGCCTGGGCGGCATCGCGCAGCGCCTATCATTACCTGGTGCTGGTCGCAGCAGTGCTCGGGATTTTCGCACTGCGCCATATGATTTATGCGCCGTTTGGCGCAAGCCTGCGCGCTGCGCGGGATTCAGCGCCGCGTGCTGAGGCGATTGGGATTGATGTGCGCGCCCATCGCTGGCTTGCCTTTACTATCGCGGGTGCTGCGGCGGGGCTGGCAGGTGGGCTCTATGCATTTTCCAAAGGCTCTATTGATCCGACGCTACAAGGGATTCCCTTGTCGGTGGATTTTCTCGCGATGATTTTGCTGGGCGGCATGCAAACCGTGATGGGGCCGCTGCTAGGGGCGGCGGCCTTCCAAAGCATCAAGGATGGCTTCATGCCGCTTACTGATCATTGGCGGTTTCTGCTGGGGGCTTTCATTATTGCGCTGGTGCTGATTTTTCCACGCGGGCTTGGTGGCGCCTATACAATGCTGCGCGCGCGGTTTTGGGGTAGGGCGCCATGACGCTGCTGGTGGTGGAAAATCTCAACAAGAATTTCGGCGGCGTGGTAGCGGCGCACAATGTGAGTTTCGCGCTGGCAGAGGGTGAAATCCTCGCGATGATCGGCCCGAATGGCGCGGGCAAATCCACCAGCTTCAATATGGTGGGCGGGCAATTGCGCCCCGATAGTGGGCGCGTGATGCTGGAAGGGCAGGACATCACTGGCCTGCCGCCGCGCGCCATTTGCCGCCTGGGCGTGGGGCGCAGCTTTCAGGTGGCGCAGACCTTTCTTTCCATGTCCGTGCTGGAGAATCTGCAAATGGCGCTGATTGCCCATGCCCGGCGGACGCGTGATGTGATGTCTCGCGCTGGCGCGCTGTATCGGGCGGAAGCGCTCGCCTTGCTTGATCAGTTGGGCATGGCAGAACAGGCAGAACGCCCCATGGGCGCCTTGGCTTATGGCGATGTCAAGCGCGTGGAATTGGCGATTGCACTCGCCGGCGCGCCGCGCCTGCTGCTGATGGATGAACCGACGGCCGGCATGGCGCCGGCTGAACGCGCTGCGCTGATGCGCCTGGTGGCCAGCATTGCGCGGCGGTCTGGCATCGGCGTGCTGTTCACCGAACATGACATGGATGCGGTATTCGCCCATGCGGATCGCATCCTGGTGCTGGTGCGCGGCGAGATCATCGCCGCCGGCACGCCAGAAGAGGTGCGCGCCAATCCGGAAGTGCAGCGCGTCTATCTCGGCACTTCCGGCCTGCGTGCTGCACTACGCGCGAGGGCGGCAGCGCATGGCTGAGGCGATGCTGGAAGCAGAAGGCTTGCGCGCTGGCTATGGCCCGGCGGAGATTCTGTTTGGTGTGTCTTTAAGCCTTGCGCGTGGCGAGGTCGCGGCGCTGATGGGCCGCAATGGCGCGGGCAAATCCACGACACTGAAAGCGATCATGGGTCTGATAACACCTCGCGCCGGGCGGGTGCGTTTTGTCGGGCGTGATATGGCTGGGCTGCCACCGTTTCGCATCGCGCGGCTTGGTTTGGGTTATGTGCCGGAAGATCGGCGCATTTTCACCGATCTGACGGTCGCCGAAAATCTGGAAGTTGGCCGCCGCCCGGCAGAAGGGCGCGATGCCTGGACGCCAGAGCGGCTGTTTGAAGTTTTCCCGAACCTTGCGTCCATGCGGCATCGTCGCGCTGCCGCCATGTCTGGCGGGGAACAGCAAATGCTGGCGATTGCGCGCACGCTAATGGGCAATCCGGCGGCGGTGCTGCTGGATGAACCCTCAGAAGGGCTAGCACCCGTCATTCTGGAATTGATGGCGGATGCCGTGCTGCGCATGAAGCGGGAGGGCATTGCCGTATTGCTGTCAGAACAGAATTTCGATTTCGCCGCGGCAGTCGCGGATCGCGCTTATGTGATTGAACGGGGCGAGATTCGCTATGATGGCAGCATGGCAGCGCTGGAAGCCGATCCTGCGCTGCGCGCGCAACATCTCAGCCTTTAGATAGATTTGCAAAAACCTCATCCACCGCAGCGCCGAAGCGGTCCACGATCATCTCCACATCCCGCGCCGTGACGATATAGGGTGGTGAGAGGATCACGTGATCGCCATGCTTGCCATCAATCGTGCCGCCCATGGGATAGCACGCCAGGCCATGCGCGAAGGCGGCGTGCTTGATGCGTTCATTGACGCCAAGCGCAGGGTCGAAGGTCGCTTTGCTCGCGCGGTCTTGGACGAATTCCACCGCCCAGAACAGACCGCGGCCACGGATATCACCAACATGGCGATGATTACCCAGGCGCTCCATCAAGCCGCGTTCCAAAAGCGCACCGGCGGTGCAGACATTGGCCAGCAGGTTTTCTTCCGCAATCACTTCCTGCACCGCAAGCGCCGCCGCGCAGGCCACGGGATGCGCCTGATAGGTATGGCCATGCTTGAAGGTGCCTGTGCCGCGCTTCAGGGTTTCCACAACGCGCCCATGCACCAGAATGCCGCCAATCGGCTGATAGCCGCCGCCAAGGCCCTTCGCGATTACCTGAATATCCGGCGAAACGCCTTCCTGTTCCCAGGCATGCAAAGTGCCGGTGCGGCCCATGCCGGACATCACCTCATCCAGGATCAACAGCGCACTATGGCGGTCACACACCGCACGCATGGCCTGGAAATAGCCAGGCAGCGCGGTGGCGCAGCCAAGTGTCGCCCCCACCACGGTTTCCGCGCAAAAGGCAATCACATTGCGCGGGCCAAGGCGTTGGAATTCGGCCTCCAGCTCCGCCGCCAGCCGCGCAACATAATCAGCATCGCTCTCATCATCGCGCCGATCGCGATAGGCATAACAAGGTGAGACATGGCTGAAAGCATCCGATAGGATTGGCGCATAAGGCGTGCGCCGCGCGATATTGCCACTCGCCGCCAGCGCGCCGAGCGTATTGCCATGATAGGATTGCCGCCGCGCGATGAAGTACGTGCGTTGCGGTTCGCCCGCTTCCAGAAAATACTGCCGCGCGATCTTGAGGGCGGCTTCCATTCCCTCACTGCCTGAGGAAACGAAATAGGCGTGGGTGAGGCCGCCTGGCTTATGCCCGACCAGCACTTCCGCCAGCTTCTCGGCACTGCCGGCACTGAACAGCGCGGTATGCGCGTAGCACAGGCGATCAATCTGCGCCTTCATGGCCGACACCACATGCGGATGGCCATGCCCCAAGCAGGCAACGGCAGCGCCGCCAGAGCCATCAATCACATCATGCCCGGTGGAATCGCGCAGCCAAATCCCCTGGCCAGAAACAGCAATGGGTGGGTCCTTCAACAGGTTGCGATGGACGATATGGGACATGGCGCGGGCTCCTTTAAGCTGATCCTGCCGCGTTATGCCCCGCAGGGCTAGAAGCTATTTTTAGGGCGTCAACAGCCCAACCACGGCGCCCGTCATGCAGCAGGCGATGGAAGCCGAAACCAGCGATGGCATACCCAGGCGCAGAATATCCGCGCGCCGTTCCGGGCACATGCCGGCCATGCCCGCCACCATAATCCCAACTGACCCGAAATTGGTGAAGCCGCAGAGCGCATAGGTCTGGATCAGGCGGGAGCGTTCGGAAAGCCCCGCGCCGCCGGATTGCGCGAGTTCCAGATAGGAGGCGAATTCATTCACCACGATTTTCACGCCGAGTGACGAAGCAACTGTGGCCGCCTCCGCCGCCGGCACGCCCATGGCCCAGGCGACCGGCCATAGCAGCAGGCCAAGCAGGCGCTGCAGCGTGAAGCCGGTTGCCGGTTCCAGCGCCATATTCACCAAGGCGACCAGCGCGACAAACACAATCAGCGACGCCATGATGCCCAGCAGCAGCGAAAGCCCATCCTGCGTGCCGCGCACCAGCGCATCCATGCTGCTGTCGTAAAGTTTTACGGGCTCGCCCGTATCGTGGTCTGGCACGGTGCCGGTGCTATCCGCCGGCAGCATCAGCAGCGCGGCCAGGATCGCGGCGGGCGCGGAAATCAGGCTCGCGGTCAGTAATTGCCCTGCCGCATCCGGCACCACGGGCGCGATCATCAGCGCATAGACCACCAAGGTATTGCCGCTGATGGTGGCAAGCCCCGCCGTCATCACCACGAAAAGCTCGGCCCGCGTCATGCGCGAAAGCCAGGCGCGGATCATGAGTGGTGCTTCCACCATGCCGACAAAGACATTCGCCGCCACACCAAAACCGGCTGCACCGCCAATGCCGAACAGCCGGCGGAGCGCCGCCGCCATCACGAGCACAATCGCAGGCAGAATGCCCCAATGATAGAACAGCGCGGAAAGCGCGCCCACCACCAGCACCAAAGGCAGGGCCTGGAAAAACAGGATGAAGGAAGCACCGGGGCGGAGTTCCTGAAACGGCAAGGCGCCGCCACCCAAATATCCAAAAACCAGCGATGTGCCGGCCTGTGTCGCCACCGCCAGAGCATTCACCGCATCACCCAAATAGCCAAAGCCTGCGCGGAGCGGCGCGATATGCAGCAGCGCCGCGCCAAGGGCGATTTGCAACGCCACGCCCACCACCGCCACGCGTGCCGAAACACCACGCTTAAAGCCACCCAACCCCCATGCCAGCAGGCAGAGCGCCAGCAGACCGAAGCCGGATTGGGCTTGCAGCGCCGTCATGTCGGCAGGATTGGCGCTGGTGGATCTTCCAATTCCAGATCAGCGATGCGTTGCCCGCCGTGCTTGATGGCGTTGGTGGAGGTTTCGATCTGCTCCACATCCTTCTGCACCTGGCCGAAATGCTTGCGCAGGCTATCGGTGCGCTCTTCCAGCCGCCCGACATCGGCCAGCATCTTGTCTACTTCCTTGCGGATACGTCCCGCTTCCGTGCGCAGCCGCACATCACGCAGCAGCGCGCGCATGGTGCCAAGCACCGCCCATAGCGTGGTGGGGGAGACGATATAAACCCCGCGCCGCGTGGCATCCGAAACCAGCGACACAAGTGAGGTATGCAATTCAGCGTAAATCGCCTCGGACGGTACAAAAATCAGCGCGCCTTCGGCGGTTTCGCCAGCGATGATATAGCGATCCGCCACATCCTTGATGTGCTTTTGCACATCGGTTGAAAATTGCCGCAGGCGCTGGGTGCGTGTTGCATCATCCGCCGCATCACGCAGCATCAGCCAGGATTCCAGTGGAAATTTCGAATCAATCGCAATCGGGCCGGGTGGGTTGGGCAGATGGATCAGGCAATCGGCGCGCCTGCCATTGGACAGTGTTGCTTGCAAAGTGAAGGCATCGGAAGGCAGCCGATCCGCGATGATCTGTTCCATTTGGCTTTCGCCAAAGGCACCGCGCGCCTGCTTATTGCCCAGAATCCCCGCCAGCGTATTCACCTGATTGCCGAGCGCTTCAATATTGCCGCGCGCCGCATCAATCACTGCAAGCCTTTCCTTGATCTCGGCAGAGGTCGCGCCAAGGCTTGTTGTCATGCGTTCGGTCTGGCTGCTGAGAGCTACGGTAAGGCTTTCATTCTGACCCTTGATCGCTTCCGTCAGGCTGCGTTCCGCCTGTGTCAGCCGATCCGCCATGGCGGCTTCCTGGGCCGCGATGCGCGCGATTTGTTCCTGCACGGCGCCATTCAGCACGCGGGTTTGGTCCATCACCACGCTATTGACGCGATCAGCAATATTGCCTTCCAGCGTCGCCACGCGTTGTGCTTGGCGTTCCTGCGCATCCGCCAGCGCCGAAAGCTGGCCGAGCACCATGCTCGCCAGCGGATCAGGCGCGGGGCGGCGCAGGATCAGCACCAGCGCAATGACCAGCGCCGCCAATAGGATGGCGAGCGGCAAAACCGCATCAGAAGGCAACCAGGCTGGCAAGGTCCAATTCTGCATGCGGCCCCTATGCGCGCTTCAATGCCGGAAATGCCGCATGCCGGTGAATACCATGGCAAGCCCGGCCTTATCGGCGGCTTCAATCACCTCACGATCGCGGATTGAGCCACCCGGCTGAATGATGGCGGTCGCACCAGCAGAGGCCGCGATTTCCAGCCCATCAGCAAAGGGAAAAAACGCATCCGATGCGACAACCGAACCCTTGGCCAACGGTTCAGGCAAACCCGCTGCCTTGGCTGCGGCTTCGCTTTTCCAGGCAGCGATTCGGCTGCTCTCCGCCCTGTTCATCTGCCCCGCGCCAATGCCGACGGTCGCGAGGTTCTTCGCATAGACAATGGCATTGGATTTCACATGCTTGCAGACGCGGAAGGCAAATAGCAGATCGGCCATTTCACCAGCGCTTGGCGCGCGCTTCGTGACGCATTTCAGCGTGGCTTCCGTCACGCGCCCGGCGTCGCGCGATTGCGCCAGGAAACCGCCCGCGACGGAACGAAACATCATCCCCGGCGCGGCAGGATCGGGCAGGCCGCCGGTCAGCAGCAGGCGTAGATTTTTCTTTTTGGCAAAAACCGCGATTGCCGCTTCATCCGCATCGGGCGCAATCACCACTTCGGTGAAGATTGCCGTGATGCGCTCCGCCGCCGCCGCATCCAGCTTACGATTGGCCGCAACAATGCCGCCGAAAGCCGAAACTGGATCGCATAGCAGCGCGCGATCCCAGGCCTGCGCCAAATCACTGGCGACTGCAATGCCGCAGGGATTGGCGTGTTTCACAATCACAATCGCCGGATCAGCAAATTGGGCGAGTGCTTCAAAGGCCGCGTCGGTATCGTTCAGGTTGTTGTAGGAAAGCTCCTTCCCCTGGATTTGCCGCGCGGTGGCAATGCCGGGGCGTGCGCTGCCATCCACATAAAATGCTGCCGATTGATGCGGGTTTTCGCCGTAGCGCAAAGTCTGGCGCAGCGTGCCGGTGAAGCTGAGGCGTTCAGGAAATGCCTGCCCTTCCTGCCCCGCAAACCAGCCGGAAATCGCCGCATCATAGGCTGCGGTGCGCGCATAAGCCGCAGCGGCCAAACGCCGACGTGTAGCCAGGCGCGTGCCGCCCGCTTCGGCGATTTCTGCCTGCGCCTCGGCAAAATGTGCGGGTTCCGTCAGCACTGCGACATGGGCGTGATTTTTCGCCGCACTGCGAATCATCGCCGGTCCGCCGATATCAATGTTTTCGATGCAATCATCGAAATCCGCACCCTTCGCAACCGTCGCCTCAAATGGGTAGAGATTGACCGCGACCAGATCAATCGGCGCAATGCCATGCGCTTGCATTTGCGCCAGATGCTCGGCCAGATCGCGCCGGCCCAGAATGCCGCCATGCACCTGCGGCACCAGCGTCTTCACACGGCCATCCAGAATTTCTGGAAAGCCGGTATGGTCCGATACATCCTTCACCGGCACGCCGGCATCACGCAGCGCCTTGGCCGTGCCGCCGGTGGAAAGGATCTCCACCCCGCGTGCCGCGAGGAATCGGCCAAATTCAATCAGCCCGGTCTTGTCGGAAACGGAAAGCAGCGCGCGGCGCGGCGCGATCACATCAGTCATGGTGGGAATCCGAGCACATAACGCCCTGCGCCATACGCCCGGCGGCAGGGGGGATCAACCCTGACACGGCTAATCAACGGGCAGGAAAATGAACACCACAGCGCCGAGCAGGCACAGCGCGGCGGCGGCGAAATTCCAGCGCAACGGCTCCCCCAGCCACATCACGGAAAATACGGCAAAGACCGCAAGCGTAATCACCTCCTGCATGATCTTAAGCTGCTGGCCCGTGAAAACCCCATAGCCGATGCGGTTCGCCGGCACTGCCAGGCAATATTCAAAAAACGCAATGCCCCAGGAAGCCAGCACCGCAAGCCAAATGGGCCAGGTGGGCTGCTTCAAATGCCCATACCAGGCGAAGGTCATCAGGATATTGCTGCCGAGCAGCAGCACGGGCGTCAGCAGGAAGGGGCTGGTCATGTCGCGGTTCTTTCCGTTCCAGGCGGCAGGCGGCGCAGCAGCCAGACCATGATGGCCATGGCGGGCAGCGCTGCCGCCGTGGTCAGCACAAAAAACCACGGCCAGCCCAGGCCCTCCGCCAGCATGCCCGATGTCGCGCCCAATGTGCGCAAGGGCACCGCCGCCAGGGATGACAGCAGCGCATATTGTGTCGCGGTGAAGCTGCGGCTGGTCAACATGCCCAAATAGGAAAGAAACGCCGCATCCGCCAAGCCATCGGTGAAATTCTCCACCCCCACCTGCGCGAAAAGCATGCGGATATCATGCCCCGCAAAAGCCAAGGCGACATACATGAGGTTGGAGAGCATTTGCGTGATCCCGGTCAGGATCAAGGCGCGCCCGGTGCCAAGCTTCGCCACCAACCAACCGCCGGCCAGCGCGCCGGCCAGTGTCGCGACAAGGCCAAAGACCGAGGAAACCCCCGCCACTTCCAGGCGCGTGAAACCAAGCTGGCGATAAAAGGGCGCGGTCATGATGCCTGCCAAAGCCTCGCCCAATTTGAACAGCGCCACAAAGGCCAGGATCACGAACCAATAGCGCCTGCGCATGAAATCGGCGAAGGGTTCAATCACCGCATAGCGCAGCCGCGCGGCCCAGCCTTCAGGTGCGGCGTTGGTCTGGCGTTCGGGCTCGGCCGCCAGAAGCACGGCAAGAACGCCAAGCCCGACCATCGCTGCGCAGCCGGCAAAGGCGAAGGCCCAGCCGGCGAATTCCGCCATGGCGAGCGCCCCCGCCGTCGCCGCCAGCAAGGCGCCGCGATAGCCCCAGACATAGCAGGCGAGCCCATAGCCCTGATCCGCCTCGTCCAGGCTTTCGATACGGAAGGCGTCAATCACAATATCCTGGCTGGCCGACAGGAAAGCGACCGCGACCGCCACCGCCACCGTCAGGCTGACATCAAGCGCGGGGCTGGTCTGGCCGAGTGCGATGATGGCGCCGATCAGCGGAATTTGGATGGAAAGCAGCCAGCCGCGCCGGCGCCCGAGCCTGCGGAACAAGGGCGGCGGGCTATGATCTATCAGCGGTGACCAGAGGAATTTCAGCGAATAGGACAGCCCAATCAGCGCCGTGAAGCCGATGGCAGCCAGTGACAGGTTGGATTCCGCCAGCCATTGTCGGAGCGTGAAGGCCGAAAGCGGCAGCGGCACCCCCGCGGCAAAGCCAAGTGCGAGCAGCACAAGGAAGCGCTTGTCGCGCCAACGGGGAAGCGAATCGGCCATGGCCTGAAACTGACAGAAGCAGCGCCCGCCTGCCACCACCCATGACTTGCCCGCGCCCCAAGGCTTGGCGCAAGATCAGCGCAAGGATAGCGGGAGGCTACGGCATGAATACCATCGCCCGGGCGAAGGGCCTTTTGGTGGAACCCGGCAAGACCTGGGATGGCATTGCGGCCGAGCCCATGACGCTGGGCGGCGTTTTCATGGGCTACGTGCTGCCCATGGCGGCGATTCCTTCCATTGCCAATGCAATTGGTATCTACCTTGGTGGGAATTCGCCGAATTTGTCCCAAATATTTGTCAGCTATCTTATCGCGCTGGTGGGCGTGCTCATTACGGGCAAAGTCATGCCGGTATTGGCTGTTCGGCTTGGAGCTGCGCCGGATGGCAATGCGGGTATGAAGCTCGCCGCCTTCGCGCCAACTGGGTCTTGGGTGGGCGGGCTTGCGCTGATTGTGCCTTCGATTGGCGGCCTGCTCGCTTTGGTGGGAGCATTTTACACTCTTTACCTGTTTTATGATGGCGCGCAGCGGCTTTTCCCTGTGCCCCCCGAAAGAGCGCGGGTGTTGGGCCTGGCGGCGGTGGTGGCCAGTTTCCTGATCGGCATGCTGTTGGTGCTAGGTAGCCGCGCCTTGGGCATTATCACGACCTGATCACCCGCCCTTCCCGCCGCGCCTGCCGCGCTTATATCGGGCGAGAGGATTTGGGGATTTGGGCAATGCTTGTGACAGTTTTTGGCGGCGGCGGCTTCATCGGGCGCCATATCGTGCAGCGCCTGGCAGCGGCCGGGCACAGCATCCGGATTGCTGGGCGCGATACCGAACGCGCCGCGCGGCTTTGCACCATGGGCGGTGTGGGGCAGATCACGCCCATTGCGGCCTCGATCACCGATGAAGCTTCGTCAGCCCGCGCGGTGGCGGGGGCGGATATTGTCATCAATCTGGTCGGCATTCTGTTTGAAAGCCGGGCGGGGGATTTCCAGCGCATCCAGGCGGAAGGTGCTGGGCGCGCCGCGCGTCTTGCGGCTGCGGCCGGGGCCAAGCAATTCCTGCATCTGTCCGCGATTGGCGCCCATGCCGGCAGCCCGAGCCTTTACGCGCAGACCAAGGCCGCTGGTGAGGCAGCCGTGCTGGCGGCCTTCCCCGGCGCCATCATCCTGCGGCCTTCGGTGGTCTTCGGGGCCGAGGATCAATTCTTCAACCGTTTCGCCGGCCTGGCTGCCCTGATGCCCTTCATGCCGGTGGTGGCGGGCGAAACCCGCTTCCAGCCAGTTTATGTGGGGGATGTGGCGGATGCGGCCATGGCCGCGCTGGCGGACCCGGCGGCTTCGGGCAAGGTGTTTGAACTCGGCGGCCCGCGCGTGATGAGCATGCGGCAAGTGCTGCGCTACATCTTGGATGTGACCGGCCGGCGTCGACCCATGATCACCCTGCCGGAGGGTTTCGTCCGCCTGCAAGCGCGCCTTGGGGAGCTACTGCCAACGCCGCCTTTTACGCGCGATCAGTTGATCCTGCTGGGGAGGGATAATGTGGTTTCGCCGAACGCCCTGGGATTTCAGGCACTTGGCATTGAACCCAAGGCGGTGGAGGCGATTGTGCCCGGCTATCTCGCACGGTTTCGTGCGGGTGGGCAGAGGGTAAGGGCGCCCAGCTGAATTAGACCGAAACGGGCTTTTATTTAGCGCGAAGGCGATGAGTGTCGAGTTCGAGAAGGATGAGACAGATTAAATAGGTCATAAAAACTGTCCTTGTGCTACAAAAAGGACTCGCCTTGCCGCGCGGCTTTGGCTATGGGGCGGGCAAGGGCGTCGGCGAAAGCCTCGCCAGCCCAGGCCTCACCCGCGACCAAGGACACCCCCAATGGCCGAGAAAATGCTGCAATTCCTGCGCCTGGCGCAGCACCAGCCGGATAAGCGGGAAGCGACCGAACGTCGCGCCGATTGGCATGAGGTCTATCGCCCCTTCGTCTCAGATGCGGCGACCGAACAGGCCTCTCGTTGCTCCCAATGCGGGGTGCCCTTCTGCCAGGTGCATTGCCCGCTTAATAACAACATCCCCGATTGGCTGAAGCTGACCGCCGAGGGCCGGCTTGAGGAAGCCTATGAGGTCGCCTCGGCCACCAACAACTTCCCGGAGATTTGTGGCCGCGTTTGCCCGCAGGATCGGTTGTGCGAAGGGAATTGCGTGATCGAAAAGGGTTTTGAGTCGGTCACTATTGGCGCGGTTGAAAAATACATCACCGATACGGCCTGGGAGCATGGCTGGGTGAAGCCGCCCAAGCCCGTGCGCGAAAGGGCGGAGAGCATTGGCATCATTGGTGCCGGCCCTGCCGGCATGGCAGCGGCAGAACGGCTGCGCGTCATGGGCTTTCAGGTCACGATTTATGATCGGCATGATCGCGCCGGCGGGCTGATGATTTACGGCATCCCGAATTTCAAGCTGGAAAAGGATCTGGTGGTACGCCGCTGGCAGCAATATGCCGAAGGCGGCATTGAATTCCGGCTGAATTGCGCGGTGGGGCGCGATATCTCCTTGGACGAGTTGCGCCGCAAACATGCTGCGGTGCTGATTGCGACCGGTGTCTATAAGGCGCGCGATATCACGGTGCCCGGCGCTGATCTGCCCTGCGTGGTGGCTGCGCTGGATTTCCTGATTACGTCGAACCGCAAGGGCCTGGGTGATGCGGTGCCGGCATTCGACTCCGGCGCCTTGAATGCCAAAGGCCGGCATGTGGTGGTGATTGGCGGCGGCGATACCGCGATGGATTGCGTGCGCACCGCCACGCGCCAGGGCGCCGCTTCCGTCACCTGTCTTTATCGGCGCGACAAGGCGAATATGCCGGGGTCCATGCGTGAAGTGTATAACGCCGAAGAAGAAGGCGTGCGCTTTGAATGGCTTGCTGCGCCGGAGGCTTTTGCAGGCAAGGCGAAGGTCGAAGCCGTGCGCGCGGTGCGTATGCATCTTGGTCTGCCGGATGCAACAGGCCGCCAGCAGGTGGAACCCATTGCCGGCAGCGATTTCACCGTGAAGGCTGATCTGGTGATCAAGGCGCTTGGCTTCGATCCAGAAGCCCTGCCCGTGATATTCGAAGAACCCGCGCTTGGCGTGACGCGCTGGGGCACGCTGAAGGTGGATCATCGCAGTATGATGACTGCGCTGCCGGGCGTATTCGCGGCGGGCGATATTGTGCGCGGCGCATCGCTGGTGGTGTGGGGCATTCGCGATGGCCGCGATGTTGCGGAACAGATTGCAGCTTTTATTGAAAAAGGGAGCACGGCGCTGGCCGTGGCAGCAGAATGATGCGTCGCCTGTTCCTGGCTTTACTTTTGTTGGCTGCGCCTGCAGCCGCTCAACAATCGAATATAACAGAGGAAAAAGTGGTTGCCGCGCGTGAATTGGTAACGGCGATGCGAACCGAATCGCAGTTTTTGTCAACCATTGACGCCATGCGGGGCTACTTGGTGCAGTCCTTCGTCACTGCGGCGCGACAGCTCGGAGAGGCAAGAGTGCGTGATCTGGTGGATGGATTCATCATGCCAGAGTTTCGCGCTGGTGTGGGAGAATTCTCTGAACTTTTTGCTGGGCGTTACGCCCAACGACTACCTGCCGAGGAAATGCGGGAATTGGCACGTTTCTACCGATCGCCGATCGGGCAACGAATGCTTGCCATCATGCCGGAAATAACCGCTGCCATCACGCCCATCGCGGTTGCATTGGGGCAGCCTGTTGGCCAGCAGGCGCTCACCAAACACTGCGACGCACTCTGTCAACGCGGCCTGCCGCTTTAGGCGTAAGGATCAAAGCCATGCCAAATGACGAAGCGTTTGTGACAGAATATCAGGCGCAGGCCGCGCGCCTTGCCACCGAAGCGCATCTTGATCTAACCGAACATGACGCCTGCGGCGTTGGCCTGGTGGCAGCGCTTGATGGCAAGCCGCGGCGGGATGTGGTGCAGGCTGGCATTGATGCTTTGCGCGCTGTTTGGCATCGCGGTGCTGTGGATGCCGATGGCAAGACCGGCGATGGTGCAGGCATCCATGTCGAAATACCGCAGGATTTTTTTGCCGCCGTGGTGGAGCGCGGTGGTGATCGGCTCCGCCCCGGGCGGATAGCGGTTGGTCAGGTATTTCTGCCGAAATCCGATCTGGGTGCGCAGGAACGCTGCCGGCAGATTGTGGAAACCGAGATTCTCAACGCAGGCTATGCAATTTATGGCTGGCGGCAAGTGCCGATCAATGTCGCTTGCATCGGCGAAAAGGCCAATGCGACGCGGCCAGAAATTGAACAAATCCTGATCCATGACCCGGAACAATGCGATATCGCGACCATTGAACGCGATATGTATGTGATCCGTCGGCGGATCGAAAAACAGGCCATCGCGGCGCAGATTGCGGAGCTTTATTTGTGTTCGCTTTCTGCCCGGTCCATCATCTATAAGGGCATGTTCCTGGCGGAAGCGCTGACGGAATTCTATCCCGATCTATTGGATGAACGCTTCGTCAGCCGCTTCGCGATTTATCATCAGCGCTATTCCACTAATACCTTCCCAACCTGGCGTCTGGCGCAGCCTTTCCGGACACTCGCGCATAATGGCGAAATCAATACGCTGCATGGCAATGTGAATTGGATGAAGTCGCATGAAACGCGGCTATCGCATCCTTTGCTCGATCCCTTCATGGAAGATATCAAGCCGGTGGTGCAGGCGGGTGGTTCTGATACCGCGACGCTTGATAATGTGTTCGAATTGCTGGTGCGCGCCGGGCGTGATGCGCCCATGGCCAAGGCGCTGCTGATCCCGGAAAGCCTTGGCAATAACGCGACGATTCCGCCGGCGCATCGCGAGCTGTTCCTTTATTGCAATGCGGTCATGGAACCCTGGGATGGTCCGGCGGCGATTTGCGCGACCGATGGGCGCTGGGTGATGGCGGGGCTGGATCGGAATGGTCTACGCCCGCTTCGCTACAGCATCACCTCCGACGGCATGCTGATTGTGGGGTCTGAGACCGGCATGGTGAAGCTGGCTGAAGATCAGATCATCCAAAAGGGCCGCGTTGGTCCGGGCCAATCCATTGGCGTTGATCTGGATGAGGGGCGATTCTTCGAAGACAGGGCGCTGAAGGATTTGATCTCGGCCCGCAAACCCTTCGGCCAATGGACGGAACGCACCACACGCATTGATGAGATTGTGAAGGCGGAAGCCGATGAACGCGCCACTCTGACTGGTGAGGATTTGCGTCGCCGTCAGCTTTCTGTCGGCTATACCTTGGAAGAACTGGAAACCATCCTTCACCCCATGGTGGAAGACGCCAATGAGGCTGTGGGGTCCATGGGTGATGACACGCCGATTGCGGTGCTGTCTGATCAATATCGCGGCCTGCATCATTACTTTCGTCAAGCCTTCAGCCAGGTGACCAATCCGCCGATTGATAGCCTGCGTGAGACGCGGGTGATGACGCTGAAGACGCGGCTCGGCAATCTAGGAAATATCCTGGATGAGGACCCGACTCAGTGTGACATGCTGATGTTGGATAGCCCGGTGCTGTCCAATGCCGAATTTGACGCCATGCGCGCCTATATGGGTGCAACCGCCTGTGTGGTGGATTGCACCTTCCCGGTGGCTGAGGGCCAAGCGGGCCTGCGTCGTCACATTGAGCGCATCCGGCGCGAGGCTGAGGAAGGCGTGCGTTCCGGCTGCGCCCATGTGATCCTGACCGATGAAGCGCAATGCGCTGACCGTGCCGTGATTCCGATGATCCTTTCAGTGGGTGCAGTGCAGACGCATTTGGTGAAGAATGGGCTCCGTACTTTCACCTCGCTCAATGTCCGTGTCGCGGAAAGCCTTGATGTGCATTATGTCGCGGTGCTGATTGGCGGTGGCGCGACGACGGTGAATGCCTATCTGGCGCAGGAAAGCATCGCGGATCGCCATCGGCGCGGATTGTTCGGTGCCATGTCGCTGCGCGAAGCGGTGGGGCGCTACAAGAAGGCGGTGGATAAGGGCCTGCTGAAGATCATGTCCAAGATGGGGATTGGCGTTTTGTCTTCCTACCGCGGTGGTATGAATTTCGAGGCGATTGGGCTTTCGCGCGCGCTGGTGGCGGAGTTTTTCCCCGGTACACCTTCGCGCATTTCTGGCATTGGTCTTTCCGGCATTGCGCGGCGCGTGCTCGCCCTGCACAGAAAAGCCTGGGCGGACGGCGCCATCACGCTGCCGATTGGCGGGCTTTACAAGCTGCGCCGGCGTGGAGAGGCACATGCCTTTGACGGTACGCTGATCCATACACTTCAAAGCGCGGTAGAATCCGAAAGCTACCAGACTTTCAAGCGCTATTCCGATGCGGTGCGGCGTTTGCCTCCGGTTGCGCTGCGCGATCTGCTCGATTTCCGCACTGAAGGCCGTACGGCGATTGCGCTTGAGGAGGTGGAAAGCATCACGGAAATCAGGAAGCGCCTGGTGGCACCCGGCATTTCGCTTGGTGCCCTCAGCCACGAAGCACATGAAACGCTTTCGATTGCCATGAACCGCATTGGGGCACGGAGTGATTCCGGTGAGGGTGGCGAAGACCCGGCGCGGGCCAAGCCGCGCGCCAATGGCGATAACGCTAATTCCGCGATCAAGCAGATCGCCTCTGGCCGCTTTGGCGTAACCGCGGAATATTTGAACAATTGCCGGGAGATCGAAATCAAGGTCGCGCAGGGTGCGAAACCTGGTGAGGGCGGGCAATTGCCCGGCTTCAAGGTAACGGGGCTGATTGCGAAGCTCCGGCATTCCACGCCGGGTGTCATGCTGATCAGCCCGCCACCGCATCATGACATCTATTCAATCGAGGATTTGGCGCAGCTCATTTATGATCTGAAGCAGATCAACCCGGATGCGACGGTCTGTGTGAAGCTGGTCAGCCGTTCGGGCATTGGCACCATTGCGGCTGGTGTCGCGAAGGCCAAGGCGGATGCGATTCTTATATCCGGCCATTCCGGCGGCACTGGCGCTTCGCCGCAATCTTCCATCAAATATGCTGGCCTGCCCTGGGAAATGGGGCTGTCGGAAACGCATCAGGTTCTATTGCTCAATCGGCTACGGCATCGTGTGAAGCTCCGCACCGATGGTGGCATCAAGACTGGGCGCGATGTGGTGATTGCCGCGATGCTGGGCGCCGAGGAATTCGGCATTGGCACGGCATCACTGGTGGCGATGGGCTGCATCATGGTGCGGCAATGCCATTCCAATACCTGCCCCGTTGGCGTCTGCACGCAGGATGAAAAGCTCCGTGCGAAATTCGCCGGCAGCCCTGAGAAGGTGATCAATCTTTTCTCCTTCATCGCTGAAGAAGTGCGGGAGCTTCTGGCCAGCCTCGGCATGCGTAAACTCACTGATGTGATCGGGCGGACCGATCTGTTGCAACAGGTCAACCGCGGGTCTGAGGATTTGGATGACCTCGATCTCAATCCGCTGCTGGTGCAGGCGGATGCCGGCCCCTATCCCGCCTATTGCACCTTGGAAGGCCGCAATGAGGTGCCGGACACGCTGGATGCGGAAATGATCCGCGATGCGGATGCCTTGTTCCGCCATGGCGAGAAAATGCAGCTTCAGTACAATATCCGCAACACACATCGCGCGATTGGCACGAAAGTGTCTTCGCGCATCGTACGGCAATTCGGAATGACAGGGCTGCAAGCCGGGCATTTGACCGTGCGGCTACGGGGCAGTGCTGGGCAGTCACTCGGTGCCTTTGGCGTGCGCGGCTTGAAGCTGGAGGTTTTTGGCGATGCCAATGATTATGTCGGCAAGGGCTTATCGGGCGCTTCTATTGTGGTGCGCCCCGCGCCTTCTTCCAACCTGATCTCCAATGACAACACCATCATTGGCAATACCGTGCTGTATGGCGCGACGGCGGGGGAGCTTTTCGCCGCCGGCCAGGCGGGTGAGCGTTTCGCCGTGCGCAATTCGGGCGCCACTACCGTGGTGGAAGGCTGCGGCGCCAATGGCTGTGAATACATGACCGGCGGCACGGTGGTGATCCTGGGCGCGGTTGGCGATAATTATGGTGCGGGTTTCACTGGCGGTCAGGCTTTTGTCTATGATGCAGAGGGCAATTTCGAAAAGCGCATCAATCCGGAAACGCTGCTTTGGTCACGGCTTGCGCATCCGCATTGGGAAGCAGCTTTGCGTGATCTGATCGCGCGCCATGTGGCGGAAACCGGCAGCCGCTTTGCCGCGCGCTTGTTGAATGAATGGGCGATGGAACGTGGGCGCTTTTGGCATGTGGTGCCGCGCGACTATGCGCAATACCTGCCGGTGCCCATGAGCGAAGCGCCGGCGATTGCGGCGGAGTAAGGTTGCCAAAGCCGAATGGAGCACTGAAAGGAAGCGACAATGACGATCGAACAAATGGCCCATTATCAAAGCAAACTCGCCTTTGAGCTGGATTCCTGGGATCTGCATTTCGCGATCAGCAATAGCGAAGCCGTGGTGGTCGTAGACGGTCGATCCGAAGCCGCCTTTGCCAAGGAACATGTCCCCGGCGCAATCAATCTGCCGCATCGGGGTATTTGTACCCCTCAGTACCGAGGCGCTGGATAAGGCGAAGACCTATATCTGCTATTGTGATGTTATTGGGTGCAATGCGTCAACCAAAACCGCGCTCAAATTGCTGACCCAGGGCTTCCAGGTGCGTGAATTGATCGGTGGCTTGGATTGATGGAAGCGCGATAGCTATCAGACCGCGGGGCTTGAAGGCCGCGCCGGTACGCCGGTTGGTTGCGGTTGCTGAAGACCGTTGCCCAAGGCGCGCAGCCCGGCGGTATGCCGGAGCCAGACTGTATGCCATCGGGTGTCACGATAATCTTTGTGACTTCGCCAAAAGCGCCTTGCCGATACGTTAGGAAGTATGCGACGGCTTTTCGATTTCGTCAGGGACGTAGACACTTTTTTGCGATGGAAGGCTTAATCCTGCGGGGTTAAGAGTGTGGGGGCGCATGAAACTTGATTTCCGCGTCGATGGGCGGCAAGTCCCTATCCTCGAAGTGGGTGATCTTGCGCGCCTGACACGTGCCGGAGCCGGTCCCGCCCCCACCGCGCAGGCCGGGGAATGGGGTAGGATCCGTTGTATTACGAACAGGGGCGCTCTGGACATTGAATTGGCCGGCTATTCCCGCCCACGGGGCGTTTTCATGAGCATGGTACGTGACATTCCGGCGACCAATGTCATCCCCTGTGACCATCGCGGCGTGGCACTGGAATTTCCTAAATTTGCGAATTGGCGAAAGGGCGAGGGCAGCGGCTTTGTTGCCCGCAAGGATCGGCGCTGACGCGGCCCAAGGGGCGGCGGGGCCGGAAACCAGCCCCGCCCTGACCCGTTTCACCCCGCCATCAGCGGTTTGCGAGAGGCGCAGAATTCCTCGACCGCCGCGATATAGCGCAGCAACTCAGCCTCACCGACCGGCAGGCTCAGTGCCACCATGCCGCGCCGGGCGATGTAAATGCCGGCCTTCATCATATCCAGGAAGAACAGCTCCCGCAGGCCATCTTCCTGCGCGCTAGCGGTATAGGGGCGCAGGATCGGCCCCAGGCGGAAATGTGGCTGCACCATGCTGCCAATGCCGGTGAATTGCATGGCGACCTTGTGCTTGACGCAAATGCCATTCAGCGCAACACGCAGCCCATCGCCGCGCTTGCACAGCGCTTCCGCAGCACTGTCATCAAAAATCTCGCCCATCGCCAAGGTGCCGGCGGACATGGACAGCACATTATTGTTAAAAGTGCCTGAATGCGTCAGCGCATTTGGCTTATGTGAATCAAACACCGACATGACGTCCGCGCGCCCGCCAAAGGCACCGAAGGACATGCCGCCCGCGATATATTTGCCGAGCGAGACGAGATCAGGCGTGATGCCATGCAGCTTCTGCAGGCCGCCAGCCGTATGACGGCTGGTCATCACCTCATCGAAAATCAGCATCGCGCCTACTTCGCGCGTTGCGTCCCGCAGCCCGGCCAGAAATTTCCGCGTGGCGGGGATGCAGCCGCCGCTGCCCATCATGGGTTCCAGCAGAACTGCAGCAAGATCGGCGGCGTGTTCGCGGATAAGGGCCAGTGTGCCGGACAGATCATTATATTCGGCAAGCGTCACCGAAAACGGCGCATTCACCACGCTGCCACCAGTGACGAAGCTCATGACGCCGCCGTGATAGCCGCCACGGAAGGCGATGATCTTGCTGCGGCTCGTATGCGCCCGCGCGACTGCAACGGCCAAGAGGTTCGCCTCAGTCCCGCTATTGGTAAAGCGGACCAATTCCAGCGCGGGAAAGCGTGCGCACAGAATGGCGGCAAGCTTCGCCTCATTCTCGCCGACCGAAGCAAGGCTGATGCCGTTTTGGATCACTTGGAACAGCAGCGCCTGAATACGCGGATCGGAATGGCCAAACAGCCCTGCGGTATACTCGCCGCAAAGGTCAAGATATTTGTTGCCGTCAATATCTTCCAGATAGCAGCCCTGACCGCTTTTCATCGCGGTCGGGAAGGGCGTGTAGAACAGCGTGGTGCGCGTATTACCGCCCGGCATGACGGTGCGGGCTTTCTCATGCGCGGTGGCGCTATTGGGACGGGCGCGGGAATAATTCTCTCGCGCTTCGGCAAGCGCCGCCTCCAGATCGGAATTGCGCGGCGCGGTGGATGCATCAAGTGGCGGTGTCATCAGCGTTCCTCCTCATCCTTGAGCGGGCATTGGTTTTTGCGGGGCCAAAAAGCTTGTCTACCCTGGACGCGTCACTTCAACATGTTTTGTGGCGCCATACACCCCCCTTTTTCCAGGTAGTGCTTTGCGCCCTCGGCTATGGGTGGCATAAGCGCGTCGTGCGGATTCTCTATCACCTCCCCCTCTCGCCTTATTCTCGCAAGGTGCGCTTGGCACTTGCGGAAAAGCGCATTCCCTTTGATCTGCGGGTCGAAAGGGTCTGGGAAAGGCGAGAGGAATTCCTGGCCATCAATCCCGCCTGCACCGTGCCCGTGCTGCAGGAAGAAAACGGCTTTTGCATCATCGATTCCTATGCCATAAGCGAATATCTGGACGAATCCTATCCGGATATGCCGCTGCTTGGGCGTTCACTCGGCGAAAGGGCGGAAATCCGGCGGCTGGTGGCCTGGTTTGATGGGAAATTCCATTTCGAGGTCGGGCGGAATCTGCTGTTCGAGAAGCAGATGAAGCAGCTGATGGGCCGCGGTAATCCGGATGCGGGTGCCATTCGCGCCGGCTATGCCAATTTGCGCCCGCATCTCGATTACCTCGGCTGGCTTGCGGAAACCCGGCCCTGGCTTGGGGGGAATGCGCTGTCGCTCGCGGATTTGGCGGCGGCGGCGCATCTTTCGGCGCTGGATTACCTGGGGGATGTGGATTGGGCGCTGAATGACGCCGCCAAGGATTGGTATGCACGAGTGAAATCCCGCCCATCCTTCAGGCCGCTATTGCAGGATCGGATCAGCGGCCTGATCCCGCCCGAACACTATGCCGATCTAGATTTTTGACGCTTTTCTGTCGAATATAAGACAACACTAATTTATTTAAGGCCAGCTCGATGCAGGAGCGCCGCCTCGAATGCCCAATCCATTTCCGCCCGCGAAGCCGCGGGCCTGATCACCTCCGGTGGGGCTGCGCTGGTGGATATTCGCGAACCCGACGAACGGGCGCGGCGCCATGTGCCCAGGTCTGCCCATGCGCTGGTGTCTCGGCTGGGGAGTGCGGCGCTTGGCATCCCAGCGGGGTCAAAGGTGATCTTCCATTGCCAATCGGGCAGCCGCACCGCGCAGAATGCGGGCGCCCTTGCCGCCGCTGCGCCGGGGTGCCGCGTGTTGCTGGTAGAAGGCGGGATTGGTGCGCTGAGTGCTGCCGCTGTGAAGATTGCCGAAGAAAAGCGCGCGCCGATGCCCATCATGCGGCAGGTATAGATCACGTCGGGTAGCCTGGTGCTGCTGAGTGCCGCGCTGGGCGCCTTGATTAACCCGCGCTTTCACGCGCTTTTCGCCTTTGTCGGCGCAGGTCTGGTGTTTGCCGGCATCATGAGGTTGTTCCCCTTGGCAAATTTGCTCGCGCTGATGCCGTAGAATCGGCGCGCGGCTTAATCTACCTTCGCGCCGGATGCGCGGATCAGTGGCGCAAAGGCGGCTTCATTATCGGCGCGGAATTTCACGAATTCCTCCGGCGTGGTATACCAGACTGTCGCGCCATTTTCGAAGAAGCGCCGCTTGATATCATCGGTTTCCAGCGATTGCTTGGTGAGTTCGTTGATTCGCCGGATCAAGGCCGGGGAAATCCCGGCCGGCGCACATACTCCGCCCCAGGAACTGATTTCAAACCCTGGCAGGAATTCTGCCATAGTGGGAATTTCCGGCGCTTGCGGGCTGCGTTGTGTGCCTGTCGTGGCCAAGGCGCGCACCTTGCCATCCCGCGCCAATGCAAGGGCTTGCGGAATATTGTCAAAAATCATGTGAACGCGCCCGCCTGCAAGATCAATATGCGCGGGCGCCGCACCACGATACGGGACATGCAGCATATCCACGCCGGCCATGAATTTGAACATCTCCCCCGAAAGGTGAACCGTCGTGCCTGAACCGGAAGATGCAAAAGCATATTTGCCGGGACTGGCCTTCAGCAAAGCGATCAATTCAGGTATGGACCGCGCCGGCACGTCATTATTCACCACGAGCAAATTCGGCAATTGCCATAGGCCAGAGATCAGCGCGATGTCACGCGCAGGGCTGTAATTGAGGCGGGTATAAAGCGTTGGCGAAATGGCGAGCGGTGCGACTGAAGCAAGCCCGATGGTATTGCCATCCGGATTGGCCCGCGCAATCGCTTCGGTGCCAACATTGCCTGCGGAGCCTGAGCGATTCTCCACCACGAATTGCTGTCCGGTCAGCTCGCTCATTTTCATGCACCAGATGCGGGACAGGATATCCGTGCCGCCACCCGGTGGGAATAGCCCAATGAAGCGAATGGGGCCCGTTGGCCAATTGCCCTGGGCGCTGACAAGGCCAGGTGCGGCAAGCAAGCCGGCGCCTAGGCCGAGCGTGGTGCGGCGTGTGATGGTGTTTTTCATGGTTGATCCTCCCGTTATCTTCATGGAGCATATCGCATTGGTCTTGGCTTATGCAAAGCGCGCCAAGACTTATTCCACCACCGCGCCTGCGGCGCGGATCAGGGGGGCGAAGCTCTCTTCATTGGTGCGACGGAATTGTGCCAAATCCTGCGGCGATACCCACCAGACTTCCGCTGCCGCTTCCTCATACCGGCGGCGCACATCGGGGCTTTCCACGGCTTGCCTGCCAAGTTCGGCAATGCGCGCAATGATGGCGGGCGGAATGCCGGCCGGGCCGCAAACCCCACCCCAGGAAGTCACCGCATAGCCCGGCAGGAATTCGCCAATGGCGGGAATTTGCGGCGCTTGCGGGCTGCGCTCCGGGCCTGTCACGCCGAGTGCTTTCACCTTGCCTTCGCGAAAGGCGCGCACTGCCTCCGGAATATTGCCAAACATCATGTCCACGCGCCCGGCCAATAGATCAATCTGCGCCGGTGCGCCGCCGCGATAGGGGATATGCAGGATATCCACCTCCGCCATTCGCTTGAATAATTCTCCAGAAAGATGAAGCGTGGTGCCCGCGCCGGAGCTTGCGAAGGTAAAGTGCCCAGGCTTCTCGCGTGCTAAGCGAATCAGTTCCGATACAGTATTGGCTGGGAAATCCAGCCGCATGATCAGTAGATTCGGCAATTGCCAGAGCCCGCAAATATACGAAAAATCTCGCGTCACATCGAAGGGCAGGCGCCGATAGAGTGTCGGCGCAATGGCAAAAGACGCAACTGAAGCAAGCCCAATCGTATTGCCATCAGCGCTGGCGCGCGAAATTGCTTCGGTGCCGACATTCCCACCGGAACCTGACCGGTTTTCCACCACGAAGGGCTGCCCTGTGATTTCCGCCATGCGATTGCACCAGATGCGAGAGAGCAGATCGGTGGAACCGCCCGCAGGAAAGGTGACGATGAAGCGAATAGGCCCGGTTGGCCAAAGCGACTGGCCTAAGGCCGGCGCGGCGAGCAATGCGCCACCCAAGCCCAAAACAATACGGCGCGTTGTTCCTGACATGCTACCCCCTTTGGCCTTTCAGGCTGATTTTGCTCCATGGCAGGGCGAAACGGATCACCCCGTCAAGTGGTTGTATTTTGGGAGATCTTAGGCAGAAGATTTGAACCAGCGCGGGAGCAGGCTGGCGATCACGCTCTGGATGGCCAGCACCCCTAAAAGACACAGCATCGGCACAATGGGAATAAGGTAGCGTTACTACAGATGGACCGGCAGATACACCGCCACAAAACCGCCGCAGGCAAGCCAGGCACGGAATATTGCCGCGCGCCGGCCATCCGATCTGGCAAACAGGAAGGGCGAGACAATAGCGCCGATTGTGACAGCAAGACCGATCGCCCGTCCGACCCAAAGGGCTAGTTAGGATCGGTAGGGCGAAGAACGAGCCTTCCTTGGCCAGGCGCCACAAGACTTCGGGTCGTCCGAACCAGGGCCTCGGTTCCCCTCGCGGTCGTTCCACATCGGCAGCGGTATCCACCGGCATGAAAGTGATCCAAAGCATCTTCACTGGCAGGCGCGCGGCGGTCGCGCGCAGCATTTCAACCGGATTCTGACGCCAAGCCCACGCATAATTGGCCGATGCGGCCGCGGCGATTTCCGGTGCCGTCATGCCCAACTTCAAAAAGACGGATATTGAGTGCAGCAATGCTGAAATAATAAATTCCAACGACAGTTTCTCGAGCCGTTCGGGCAATTAGCGTTTCGCCTTCAAACACCGGCACGCCGCGCGATACCAAGGATAACAGTGCCTGCACCATCACGATTTGCCTTGAGGTGGAAAGCACCGCATGACCTGACCGGCGATAATGATCCGCCAAAGTCAAGCCCGAAACCAGAAGCGCCGGCAAAATGAAGGTTGCCAATCCCAGTAATTTGCGCCCCTGTGCTGCGGCGATGAACGCCGCAGGCAGAAGCCCAGGCATGAGGTAAGGCGTTGCTTCGCGGATTGCCGCAGCCAAGCCCATCAATAGGCCCGCATGAAGCGCAGCAGCATGGCGCCGCCAAAAAGCGCTCCAAATAGAGCATCTGTCATGACGGCAGATTGGAACACCGCAACAGATCCCGCTGCGGGCATCAACGCCGCCACAAAAGAATAGACGGGCCTGCGACCATGCGCCAATCCAACTCGATAAGTATAGGCTGCAAGCAGTGCTTGACTGAGGAGTTGCACCAGGAAAAGCAGTGACATCGAGTGTGTTAAAGAAACGTACTGCAGCACAGCGATCACGGCAGGATAACCCGGAGTTCGATAAAGCGGGATGGGCGCGTGGCTCGACCCAAGGAAAGCTTCTCCGCGCGGCAAAGGGCCAGCAGGTATCATGGCGGCATAGGTCAAATATGCGCCGATATCGGGTGTTTCGAAGACGCCCGTGATAGATGCTGCGATCAGGGCGGGTATCGCCGCAATGATTGCGACAAGAAGGGTCTGGGTCAGTCCTGCAGCACGTGTTCTGACCACGTTGACCGGCTTTTGATGGATTTGCTGACCATGATAGGCAGCTAGCATGGGCGCCCAGCGAAACAAACTCGCTCCGGTTGCGACCACATCAAAAAAATGGCCCGAAAACCATAAGGTTTCCGGGCTAAGTCAACAGGGAGGCTTCACGTCTGGGAGACGAGGGATCAAGAGACCCCTTCCGAACGATGTCGAATATTCTGGTTCTAGCTGCTCTCGCTCCGGTTGTGGTTCCCGTTCTCGACTATACGGTCATGCGCTGGGCGCATAGCTCAGCCCTGATCTTTAATACTCTGTCACACCGCGCCGGTCAGTTCCGCCACCAAAAAATCCCGAAACACCGCTAAACGCTTGGAATGCCTCATTTCTTCTGGATAGACGAAATAGGCCTCAATCTTCGGCCCCTTCACGCCCGGCAGCACCTGGACGAAATCATCCAGTTCCGCCCCGATGTAATCGGGCAGCGCGGCCAGCCCCAAGCCGCTACGGACCGCCTGCACCATGCCGGGCATGGAATTGAGCTCCACCGCCGCGCGCCTGGCGGTTCCGGGCCGGCGACCGACCTCGGCCAGCCAATTGATGCTGTCAATCGGCGGCTGGTAGTCGCCATAGATGATCAGCCGATGCGCATCTAAATCCTCGGGCCGTTGCGGAATGCCGATGGTCTTCAGATAGGAAGCGGCGCCACAAATCCGCCAACCGAAACTGGCGATATGGCGCTGGATCAATTCCGGCTGCCTCGGCGCATGCATGCGAATGGCGACATCCGCTTCGCGCATCGCGATATCCAAATCGGAATCATCCAATAGCAGCGTCACGCTGATTTCCGGATGGATATCCAGCAGCTTCTTCAAGCGCGGCGCCAGCCAGGTACTGCCAAAGCCAATGGTGGACGTGACCTTGAGCCTGCCTGCCGGACGCTCTCGGCTTTCCGTCAACATGGTTTCGGTCATCGCGAGTTTCGCGAAAACCTCGCGCACGGTGCGGTTCAGGGTTTCGCCCTGTTCTGTCAGGATCAGGCCGCGCGCATGGCGGTGAAATAGCGGCACATTCAGCGCTTCCTCCAAAGCCTGAATTTGCCGTGATACCGCAGATTGGCTGAGGTTCAGTGTCTCACCCGCATGGGTGAAGGACCCTGCTTCGGCAACCGCGTGAAAAATACGCAGCTTGTCCCAATCGGTCGGCATCAGGCCGCCGCCGCGTGGCCTGCTTCAAGCGCGGCGAGGTATTTTTCCGCTTCCAGCGCGGCCATGCAACCCGTGCCGGCGGCGGTCACAGCCTGGCGATAAATCTTATCCTGCACATCGCCGGCGGCAAAGACACCGGGGATGGAAGTGCGCGTGCTGCCGGGCGTGGTTTCGATATAGCCTTCCGCATCCATGCCGATCTGGCCCTGGAAAAGGGCCGTTGCCGGTGAATGACCGATGGCGACGAATACGCCATCCACTTTCAATTCGCGCGCCTCGCCAGTAACGCGATCACGCAGCGCGAGCCCCCGCGCCACCGGCATGCGCCCGGATGTATCGGCGAGTACTTCTTCCGTCAGCGTATTCCACAGGATCGAAACATTCGGCTTGGCGAAAAGCCGCTGTTGCAGGATTTTCTCGGAACGCAGCGAATCGCGCCGATGGATCAGCGTGACACGGCGCGCGAGGTTGGAAAGATAGAGCGCTTCCTCGGTCGCGGAATTGCCGCCGCCAATCACGGCCACATCCTTGCCGCGATAGAAGAAGCCATCGCAGGTGGCGCAAGCGGAAACGCCGAAACCGCCCAATTCCTTCTCGCCCGGAATGCCAAGCCAGCGCGCCTGCGCCCCTGTTGCGATCACAAGTGCTTCGGCCACATAGACATCACCCGAATCGCACACCGCGCGGAAGGGCCGGCGCGAGAGATCAATCGAGGTAATGACATCCTGCACCACCTTGGCGCCGCAATGCGTGGCCTGCGCGGCCATTTGGTCCATCAGCCAGGGGCCTTGCACGGCTTCCGCAAAGCCTGGGTAATTTTCCACATCGGTGGTGATGGTGAGCTGCCCGCCAGGCTGCATCCCCGCCACCAGCAAGGGCGCAAGCCCAGCGCGCGCCGCATAGATCGCCGCCGTATAGCCGGCCGGCCCGGCCCCCAGAATGAGCAGCTTGCTTTGAAATGTCTCGGCCACGATCCGCATCCCTGTATTCACTTTGCTGATATCGGCCAGCCGCCCCTTTCGGGCAAGCCACTGTCCGACCGATGCCGCATCTTGAAATGATATTGCGCGGCGAGCCAATTTTGAGCAATGAAGACCTGTGCCCAATACCAAGACCCCCGCCCCTGGTCTGGCCCTGGATGCCCTGGACCGTCAGATTCTGGCGGAGCTCCAGGCCGATGGCCGCATCACCAATGTGGAACTGGCGCGCCGCGTCAATCTCTCTGCGCCGCCCTGCCTGAGGCGCGTGCGGCGGCTGGAAGAAGAAGCCGTGATTCGCGGCTATCACGCGGAACTCGACCCCACCGCGCTGGGGTGGGAGGTGATGTTCTTCGCGCTTGTCGGCCTGGAATCGCAAAAGCAAAGCGTGCTGGATTCTTTTGAGGCGTTGGCGACGTCCTGGCCGGAGGTGCGCGAATGCCACATGATCCGCGGCGGCGGGGATTTCCTGCTGCGACTCGTCGCGCGCAATACGGCGCATGAGAATGAATTGACCGCACGACTGACGGGGGCGGCGAATGTGCTGCGCGTGCAGACCTTGCAGACAATCCGCACGGCGAAGGATGCGGCGGGCGTACCGCTCGGTTAAAGCGGCAGGGCGGTTTGGCCCAAAACCCAGCCCTCCCAAGTGCGGATCATCGGGTCTTCGGGGATGAAATCGGGGCGCTTGCCATCCACCACGCCAATCAGGCCGAGCAGGCCGATCAGGGAATCGAAGCGGTCCTCGCCAGCGGCATCGCTGCCGAAGCCGGCTTGGATCATCTCGGCCAAGGCTGCATCGGGGGTGACGTGCAGCGCGGCCATGGCATCGCGCAGCGCGGGGGCAAGTGCGCGGCGTGGCCCTTCGGCGCGTTTTGATCCGGCCAATTTCAGGCCAAGATGGCGCAAGGCTTCCGCCGGATAGACCTCGGCAATCGCAAGCTGGCCGGGGCGAAGCAGATCGTGCAGCGCCCCGGCGAAAGGCCAAAGGCGGAAGGGCGTGCCGGCAGCAAGGGCGGGGGCAAGCCAATCGCGCCAGGCGCTGATGGCGGCCTTGCCTGATTGATTGGCGCCGAGGGTCCAAAACACTGGCGCGCCGGCGGGGCGTTCGGCCGTGGCGCGATCACATAAGCGGGACAGGCCAGCGGCATCGGGCAGGCCAAGCGCCGCCGCATGCGCCGCGCGCGTCATGCCCTTGATGCCGCGCGCCGGGTAGAAGGGGCGGGCGGGGGAGACGGTATCGAGGCTTGGGGATACCGCAAAGAAATCCATGTTTCCCGCGAGTCCTGCCAGAAAGGTCGGAAAGTCCGCTTCAGGGCGCATTGCGGCAAAGCCACGTGGCACGCCAAGCGGCAGGTCCAAGCCTAAAGCCGCCGGACCGCCTTCCGCGATCAGATGCGTGGCCAGGGCGGCTGGGTGACCGACGAAGCAGGGCGCGCAGGCTTGCCATTGCCCTCCCCGGCGGCAGGAGATGCTGACCCAGCGCTTGCGCGGATCGAGACTCCAATCTGCGTGAGCGGCGATCATGGCGCAAAAACCCTCGCGCGGGTGCCGCGCTTCGTGTCATGCTGATCGCAACGAGATGGGAGAATACGATGAATGACATGGCAGCTTTGCCGCCAAAGGGGACGGATGCGGCGCATCCGGCGGGGCAATATGGCGCAACTGCGAAGCTGTTTCATTGGGTGACTTTGGGCCTGATGCTGGTGGCGCTGCCGCTTGGCTTTGTCATCCAGCATGTGAAGGATGCAAGCAAGATGGGGTTCTACGCGCTCCATGAAAGCGCAGGGCTGACCATTCTGTTTGTGGCGCTCGCGCGGCTGGCTTGGCGCTGGCTCAGCCCGCCACCGAGCCAACCCAATGATATGCCGAAGATGATGCGCGCCGCCTCAGCCGCGGTGCATCATTCGCTTTATGCGCTACTGATCCTGCAGCCGATCTTGGGCTTCATGGCGACCAATGCCTGGGGCTTCCCGATGCGGGGAGCGACTGCCTATCTTGGGTTCATCGAGTTCCCGAAATTCATGGAGGCCTTGGAAAGCTTGGCTAAAATCCTATCGCTGCTGCACAGTATTGGCGGTTGGCTTTTGGTGGTGTTGATTGCACTGCATATCGGCGGTGCTCTGTTCCACCACGCCATCAGGCGCGATGGAACGCTGATGCGGATGATCTGAAACGCGGAAGATTCAGCCTGGATCGCCGGAAAGGCCGCCGATCATCTGATCATTGATGCCGGTCAGGAAGGGCAAGTCCGGCACTTCCTTATCCATTTCCCGTTGAACAGACCGGCTAAGGCCGACGATGGAAGCCTTAAGCGCATTGGGCAATTGATTGGCGGGATGCAGTATGGCGGACTCAATCGCCAACCATAGGCGCTGATTATCGGCAACCACCCTGGCACGATCAATGACATCCGAATTCAGCGCGGCTTTCAGGGCATAGTTCAAACAGCGAAAGACACCAGCTTCCTGTTCGCGCAGGCTGCGGGTACGTTGCGTCGCGCCATAGCCGCGCGATCCAAGCATCTGGTTCATAGGATTTTCTGTCATTCCGTCGCGGTTGCAAACTGGGCGATTGGTGCCATTCCAAGCACCACTTCCTCATGCCGCATGACGCGACACGCAAATTTCAGCGCCTGATAGCACTGATCTTCTTCCGCCAACGCCAGGGCGCGATCAAGATACTTGCGCGCGAGATTGGAAGTTGTGGCTACCCTGAATTCGGTGATGAGCTGCTTGGCATGTTCAAGCCCAGCCTTACGCTCCTCATGATCGTCGATATAGGCGGTCTGCAAGGCAAAGTAGATGCACCTGGCGGGGGTATTGGCCATATCGGGCGTCATCAATTGCTTGCCGAAAAGGAAGCGCGCTCTTGCAGTAAGTTCGATCCGCGCACGATTGCGAAAGCGGATCGGTGCGCCATTGACCATCATCATGTCGCCTTGGCGGGGTTCGAGAACGAGCGTTGACATTTTTTGTCTCCGGTTTGCGGGTGGTGGCCCCGGCTTAATCCGGGACCACCTGTTTTTGCGTCGGTTGAGTTGTCTCTTCCTCGGCGTTGCTAACCTCAGCGAAAGAGGCTGAGCAGAACCTGCGGCCCCTGATTGGCAAGTGAAAGGGTTTGAATGCGAAGTTGCTGCCTGGTCTGCAGCGCCCAGAGGTTCGAACTTTTCTCTGCTAGATCGGCATCCACCAGCGCCCCGAGGCCATCATTCATGGCATCATTCTTCTTGGAATTGTAGACGATCTGGTTTCCCACATACTGCATGCTGGCACCGAAGCGGTTCAGCGCCGTAGAAATTGCACCCTCAGCCGTGGTGAAGCTACCGTTGAGGCAGCTCACCGAAGCTGCCGCATCTGTGGGAGCAGTGGAGGCAAGGGTGAGCGCAGTTCCATTTTCGGCATTGATGGTGAAGGTGCCGCCTTCTTCATTGCGGATGCCAAAAATAGAGCCTCCACCCGAACCGGTTACCGTGCTAAGCAAGGTACGACCATTTCATTTGGAGTCAGTAATGAAGTCAAAAATCTGCTGTGATAGTAGGTTATACTGCTCCACATATTGGGCCCGCTGAGAGGCATCAATAGCGCCGTCCGCCAGACGCGTCAGAGTAGCACGTGCCTGCCTCATGGTGTCGGACACCACAGTCAACGCAGCAAAGGTGGTCTGCATTACGCCCTTGACGCCGCCGAGCTGTTCATTCACCGCCGTGACGCCGGCGACATCGGAGCGCACGGCCTGAGCAACGGCGAAGGCACCGCCGTCATCCCGCGCATCCACAACGCGAAAGCCGGTAGACACGCGCTTCTGAACCGTACCAAGTTCGTAATTCGTTGTGTTGAGGGTTTGCAGGGCGAATACGGCCTGCCGGTTGGTATTGACAGAATTGAAAGGCATTGGGGTTTTCCCCTTTCTTTTGGCGCACGCTCTACCCTGAGTAGTGATCGCCAGTTTGCCATCCGCTTTTTGCGGCGCCCCCAATCGTTGCCTGAGGAAAGTTAACAAAAGCTAAATGCAAACAAAAAACCTAAGACCCGGTCAATTTTTTTTAAGCCAAGCTCAGCAGGCGGGTTAAGTGGCAAGTATTCTAGAAGACCCCGGCCGCATCAACCATGCTGCCCGCCATCGGCACCCGCCTATGTCAAAGGCCATTTGCATGGCGCGGCGGATACTCAAAAAACAGCGCCCAGCACGGGGCTGAGCGCTGAGCGGGCAAGGCTTACTGGGCTACTGGGCTCAGCGGAAGAGCCCCAACAGCACCTGCGGCCCCCGATTGGCCAGGGCCAGGGTCTGAACCCCAAGCTGCTGGCGGACCTTGAGCGCTTCAAGGGATGAACTCTCCTGCGCCAGATCGGCATCCACAAGTGAGCCAAGGTCGGTGGTCATCGAGTCCATCCTTTTTTTGAATTATAGCCTATCTGGTTTTTCACAAAGGACATGGCGGCAACAAACCGATTGAGCGCCTTGCTGATTTCCACCTCAACATCGTCAAAATCGCCGCCGGTCTGAATCCAGCTCTGCGCATCGGCAGCGCTCGTTGGTCCGGTCGACGAGAGGGACAAACTGGCACCGTTGACTGCTTCGGTGGTGAAAAGACCGCCTGCCTCATTCCGAGTGGCCGTGATGTTTCCGCCGCTGCTCGCTGCCACAGTCGAAAGCAAGGTTCGACCATTATAAAATGCGTCCTCCACAAAGCTTTTGACCTGCTTCGCCAAAAGCTCATATTGATCCTTATAGGCCGTGCGCTGATCGGAACTAATGGCGCCGTTCGCCAAGCGGGTCAGCGTAGCGCGCAGCTGCTTCATGGTGTCCGAAACTACGGACAGCGCCGCAAAAGTCGTCTTAAGGGTAGCCTTTACCCCGCCCAATTGCTCATTCACGGCGACCACGCCGGCCATGTCCGACTTACGGATTGGGCAACGGCAAAGGCGCCGCCATCATCAGGCGAATCCGAAACCCGGAAGCCGGTGGAAACACGCTTCTGTGTCGTGGACAGCTCGCTATTGGTCCCGTTCAGGCCTTGTAGCGCAATAAGGAACTGCACATTGGTATTGACCGAGTTCATCGTCATCGGATTTTTTCCGTTCCCGCGGTGCGAGCCCTTAACGAGGCCTGCCACACCTTTGCCCCACGGTATTTTGCGACGTCGAAGTACTAGAACCCGAAAAAGTCAATGAAATGCAAACGCGCTGGAGATTTTTTACCCGGAGGCAATTTCCCTTGCAGAAATATCCATTGGCGGGCTGGATTGCGCCCGCCCATCCCGCCTTATTTCGCCCGTTCGTAATAGGTGCCATCGGCGGTCTTCACCACAATCTTTTCACCCGCCGTGATAAAAGGTGGCACCATCACCTTGACTCCATTGGAAAGTACCGCCGGCTTGTAGGAGGATGACGCGGTCTGGCCCTTCACCACCGGGTCGGCTTCCACAATCTCCAGCGTCACGGTCTCGGGCAGGTCCATCGAAGCGGGCTCACCTTCGATCAGCTTGACGTTGACCGTCATGTTTTCCTGCAGATAGGGCAGCCGCTCGCCCAGTATATCCTTGGGCACCAGGGTCTGTTCGAAGGTTTCCGGGTCCATCAGGACCAGGTTTTCGCCATCCTCAAACGAATAGGTGAATTCCTTGTCTTCGGTGGTGAGCCGTTCCACCGTATCGGCTGTGCGCCAGCGCTGGTCCTTCTTGGCGCCGGTCTTCACATTGCGCATTTCCACCTGAATAACCGCAGCGCCCTTACCCGGGATCATGATGTTTTGCTTCAGAATGGTGTAGCGCTGGCCTTCAAATTCGATGACCATACCGGCGCGCATCTGGTTGGCTTGCATCTTCGCCATGGGAAGTCCTGCATCTTCGCGGTTGAAACTGGGCCGACCCTGCCGGGCTGGCATAGGCCCGCGGGTATAGGGGCCAGTGCGCGGCGCGGCAAGCTTCGTCGCCCTTCGAGCGGCGTGGGCGGGCTTCCTCAACGGGTTGCCCTGGGGCAAGCTTTCAGCTCCGCCCCACCTGCCGAATGGAGAAACCCCTTGGCCGCCGCCCCCATTCTTCGTGTTGATCCCGCTGCCTTGCGCGGCCTGGTGCATGCCATGATCCGCGCTGGCGGCAGCGCGGAGGACGAAGCGGCGATGGTGACGGATCATTTGCTGGAATCGAATCTGCAAGGCCATGATAGCCACGGCATCATGCTGCTGGTGCGCTATGTGGAAAATCTCCGCGCCGGCAAACTCAATGCGGGCACCATACCTGAAGCGGTGCGGCAGGAAGCGTCGCTCGCCGTGTTTGACGGCAAGATGGGCTATGGCCAGCGCATCGGGCGCATCACCATGGATTGGGCGATCAATGCTGCGCGCCAGCATGGCCATGCGGTGATGGCGTTGAAAAATGTTCATCATTTGGGGCGCATCGGCTCCTATGGTGAACAGGCGGCGCGGGCGGGGATGATTTCCGTTCATTTCGTCAATGGCGTATCCGGCCCCGGTGCGGTGGCGCCCTTTGGCGGGACGGATGGGCGCATGTCCACCAATCCTGTTTGCGTGGCCGTACCAGCGGTGGCGGAGGGCGAACACCCGCTGATCCTGGATTTCGCGACGGCCGCGATTGCGCTTGGCAAATGCCGTGTGGCCTTCAATGCCGGCAAGCCAGTGCCGGATGGCGCCTTAGTGGATGCCAAGGGCAAGCCCACCAATGATCCGGGTGTGCTGTATCGGGACCAGCCGCGCGGTGCGCTGCTGCCCTTTGGCGGGCATAAGGGCTATGGGCTGGCGCTGATGTGCGAAATCCTGGCCGGCGCGCTGATTGGTGGCGTGACCGCAGCGCCGCATCACACAAAGGATGGCAGCATCGTCAATGGCTGGCTTACCTTTGTGATTGACCCGGCGCGCTTTGGCGACCTCGCCGCTTTCCGCTCTGAAATGGCCGCCATGATTGCGCATGTGAAGGCATCCCCGCCCGCTGACCCCGATCAGCCCGTGCTGGTGGCCGGTGAGAAGGAAAGAGCAACGCGCGCCGCGCGCCTCGCTGGCGGCATTCCGGTGGATGCCACCACCTGGGACATCCTTGCCGATACCGCGCGCAGCCTTGGTATCAATGCCATCCCAACGCCGGCCGCGTTTTAGCGCGTGCTGCGCCTGCTGCTGCTTGCGCTGAGCCTTTGTGGGGCGACTGCTTATGCGCAAGCGCCGGATTGGCGCAGCGTTGCGCCGCCCTTGCCGTTAAGTGCTCCTGTCACGCCAGCCACGGCGCCGGTGGCGATTGGTGGCGCGGCCTGGGGGCCGTGGCGGAAGCTCTGCCGTGAACAATGGGAAAGGCTGGACCGCACGCCGCGGCGCGATTGCCTGAATGTTGCGGGCGTGGAGCGTGATGCACCGGCACGCGCGACGCGCCTTATGCTGGCGCCGGAGGCACTGCGCGGCGAAAGGCTGGCCGTGCTGCGCCGCGATGATGGCGGCATTACCAGCCTCACCCATGAACCGCCCGATGCGCCGCGTGATGGCGCGCTGCTTCCCTGGCGGCGGCATGTTGAAAGCTGGAGCCTGACGGCGCGGCGCATCCCTGTTGGTGGGACGTTTGAATTGCCCGTGCCCGATAGCCTGCGTGGCGTCACCTGCCGCCCGGAGGGGCTTTCGCGGATTGAAGCGCGCCAGGTGTTGGTGGCGATTTGCGCCGTGGAGTTGGCCGGCCGGCTTGGCAATACAGGGCAGGAGGCGCGGATCGCCATGGCTGGGCGGATTGCGATTGATCTGCCAAGCGCGATGATTGTGGCGCAGGGCTATGCTTCCAGGATTGAGACCTTCGCGGGCGGGCGCTCCAATGGCGTGGTGATCACCGCGGCGCGGCATTGGTTGGAATAGCGCGAGTTTTTTTCGCTGATTTTAGGGAAAACTTGCGATTGGCTTGGGAAAGGCCCATATACCCCATGTCACCTCGTCCGGTTTGGGCGTTCCGGCCCGGCCCCATGAAGGTTTGGCAAGTTTCCTCAAACCTGCTTCCCGTGCCTTCCCATGGTTGGGCTGTAGCGATGGTCGGCCCGTAGCGCGATCCCGTGCGACGGAGTTTCTCAACCGGAGTACACAGCATGGCAACCGGCACCGTGAAATGGTTCAACGCCACCAAGGGTTATGGCTTCATCCAACCCGATGATGGCAGCAAGGACGTCTTCGTCCATGTCAGCGATGTCCAGCGTTCTGGACTTCAAGGCCTGAATGAGGGCGATAAGATTGAGTTCGAATTGCAGAAGGGTCAGCAGGGCAAGATTTCTGCTGGTAATCTGCGCAAGATCTGACCTTGGCGTGCGGCGTATAGAATGGTTCTGGTTCACAGTCGTTTATCGGCAACCCTCTAAACTTTGACTCGGCCGCATTTTCTGAGTCGCCAAGTGGTTCCACTTGGCTTGAAAATGCTCCTTAGCACCGCGATTTTCGGGGCGGGGCGGCGTTTGCTGCCCCGTTTTTTTCATATCTGGAGAAGCGGCATGGCGCGCAAACCGAATTATGGCCAGAACCGGGCTGATGTGAAGCGGGTCAAGCAGACGCGCAAGGAGGCGAAGCTTGAAGCGCTGAAGGAAGCTGTAGCGCGGCGCAAATCGGGCGAAGACCCGCAGCATGCCGAGGGCGACCCAGATAAAGACGTGAAGACTGAAGGAGAACACCATGGCCAATAAGCCAGGAACCCAAGCGCGCTTCGTGCTGTTTGATGTGATTTATGAAGACGGCAGCCGCCGTTCCAACCGGAAGGTACCCTCGGAAGTCCTCGGCGGACTTGATGGTGATATGCCGGCGCAGAAGGAAATTGAAGCGCAGGACAATGAAATCGCGAAGGCATCCGGCAAGGCAGCGCTGCGTATTGCCTCCATCCGAAGGGTGGGTGGGAAGAAGCGGTAGGCCATTTTTTTAGGTGATAGCCCTGCCTTGCTGCTTGGTTTCACGCATGCAAGATAAGCGCTTACGATAAATACGCGCGCGGCGCTGCCCTTTTTGACCTATCCGGGATGCTACGTGATGCCGACTGACGCCGAATTACTGTCTCGCCTGACCGCCCTGGGCCATACCCTGCCACCTGCAGCCAAACCTGTGGCGGAGTTCATCCTGTGGCGGCGAGAGGGCAATTTGTTTTTCCTCGCTGGCCAGATCTGCGAGCGCAATGGTGTGCCCTACCCCACCGGGGTTTATGGCAAGGATATTGACCTTGCGACAGCGCGCGCTGGCGGGCTCGCGATTGGTTTGCAGCTTCTATCCACGTTCCGCACGGCGCTTGGCGGCGACCTTGGCTGTGTCCGTCAGGTGGTGATGGTGCGCGGCTTCGTCGCCGCGGCACCCGGCATGGGCGATTATCCCAAGGTTATCAACGCCTGTTCAGTGCTATTCATCGCGCTTTGGGGCGAGAATGGCCGGCATGCGCGCACCTCAATCGGCGTGGCGCAACTGCCGCTTGACGCGACGGTGGAGATTGACGCGGTCTTCGCTTTGGATTGAGTGATGCCAGGCGCGCCATTACTTGCCCCCTTTTCAAGCGCAATTGGCACTGTGGCTGCCAGTGATGGAGGCTTCCGGCGTGAAGCTGGAATAGCCTATAGACCCCTCGTGGAACCGCTCGCGCTTTACATCCATTGGCCGTTTTGCGCGGCCAAATGCCCCTATTGCGACTTCAATTCCCATGTCCGCGACAGGGTGGATGAGGCACGTTTTCGCGCGGGCTTGCAGCGCGAATTGGCGCATGAGGCAGCGCTCATTGGTCGCCGTCCGCTTGCGAGTATTTTCTTCGGTGGCGGTACGCCAAGCCTGATGGCGGCGGAAACTGTCGCCGCCTTGATTGAAGATGCAACATTCTTTTTTGACCCGCTGCCCGATATCGAAATCACACTCGAAGCCAACCCCACCAGCGCGGAAGCCGCAAAGCTTGCGGCGTTTCGTGATGCGGGGGTCAATCGTGCCAGCCTTGGCGTGCAATCCCTGAATGCCGAGGCTTTGGGTTTTCTTGGCCGCAAGCATGATGTGCCGCAGGCGATTTCCGCTTTGGAAGCTGCGCGTGGGATTTTCCCGAGGCTTTCCTTCGATTTGATCTATGCGCGGCCCGGCCAACAGGAAGCCGCCTGGCGGGCAGAACTGCGGCAGGCATTGGCGCTCTCGGCTGATCATCTCTCGCTTTATCAATTGACGATTGAAGCGGGGACACAGTTTGAAACGCTTTATCGCCGTGGCGCCTTCGCGCTGCCGGTGGAAGATGATGCGGCGCGGCTTTATCTTGCGACCGCGGAAGAAGCCGCGCGTTTTGGCCTCAAATCCTATGAGATCAGCAATTACGCCAAGCCTGGCACGGAAAGCCGGCATAATTTGGCCTATTGGCGCTATGGCGATTACCTTGGCATCGGTGCCGGGGCGCATCAGCGCGTGCTGCGCGATGGCGCCATCCACGCTACGCGGCGCCATCGCGCGCCGGAGGAATGGCTGAGGCTGGTCGAAGCCCAAGGCCATGCGGCTGTGGATGTTGAAACGCTGCCCCCCTTGGAAGTAGGCCGTGAAGCCATGCTGATGGGGCTCCGCCTTACTGAAGGCATAGACCCCAAGCGAATCGAGGCCCGCGCCGGCCTTGCCTTTGCCGAGGTGGTGGACCCGGCCATGCTGGCTGCCTGCCTCGACGAGGGTTACCTCTTTTGGCGCGAAAATGGCCGTCTTTGCGCAACCGGCGAGGGGCTTTTGCGCCTGGATTCCATGCTGCCGCTGCTGCTGCGCTGATAAAACTTGATCCTTCCTGAAGAAGCCGTAAAAATATGGTTGATGACGACCACCCATGCCCCCGAACCACGCAGCGCGATCGAAGCCGCCGGCAGCCTGCCGGATCTGGAGCTTGATATCGCGACCGTTGCCCTGCAACTGGCGCGGGTTGATGCGCCTAAGGCCGATTGGCGCAAGGGTGCGGCGCATTTTTCCGACATCGCGCGCAAGGTGGTGCAGGCTGCCAGCATGGATAGCAAGGCCGATGCCGGCGATCTGGAAGCGCGTCGGCTGATCCTTGCGGAAACACTGCATGGGCATTTTGGCTATCAGGGCGATTCTGAAACCTATGAGGATATGGCGAATGCCAATCTGATCCGTGTGGTGGAACGCCGGCGCGGCCTGCCGGTGGCACTTGGTATTTTATGGTTGCATGCCGCCGATGCTGCCGGATGGGCCGCTTTTGGCGTGGATTTCCCCGGCCATTTCCTGCTGGCGTTGGAAGGGCCGAAGGGCAAGCTCATTCTGGATGTCTTTGCCGGCGGCAAGGTTCTGGAAGCGCAGGATTTGCGCGCGCTGCTGAAGCGTGTGGAGGGCGAAAAGGCGGAACTCCGCCCCGGTGTGCTGCGCCCCATGACGCGCCGCGAAGTGCTGCTGCGGTTGCAAAACAACATCAAGTTGCGGCGCTTGCGCGGCGGTGATGTGAAGGCGGCGCTTTCGGCGACCGAAGACATGCTGCGCCTCGCACCCGACCAAGCAGCGCTGTGGCGCGAAGCGGGGCTGATGAACCAGAGGCTGGAACGGATTGGCGCGGCGCTTGGCTGCCTGGATCGCTTCCTGGAATTGGTGCCGGAAGGGGAAGCCGCTGCCCGCGTGCGCGCCTTGGCCGGCGAATTGCGCCAGCGCCTGAATTGACGCTGACCATATCGCCAGCGCGCATCGGTAGGGTTAAACTGCCCCTATGACCCAAGCCCGCCCGCGCGTTGCCCTTTTCGTCACCTGTCTGGTGGACCTTTATCGGCCAAGCGTCGGCTTTGCCGCCATCAAGCTGATGGAAGAAGCCGGCTGCCAGGTGGAAGTGCCGCCAAGCCAAACCTGCTGCGGCCAGCCCGCCTATAATTCCGGCGACCGCGCCAATGCCAAGGCTTTGGCCCGCGCGGTGGTGGATGCCTTTCAGGGCTATGATTATGTGGTGGCCCCGTCCGGCTCCTGCGCCGGTATGGTGGCGCATCATTATCCCGCGCTATTTGAGGATGACCCGCACTATCGCGGCAAATCGGAGGCACTCGCCGCGGGCACTTATGAGCTGGTGTCTTTCCTGACCGATGTGATGGGCATGGAAAGGGTCGCGGCACGGCTGGATGGCAGCGTGACCTATCATGATTCCTGTTCTGGCCTCAGGGAAATGGGCGTCAAGGCGCAGCCGCGCAAATTGCTCAAGACTGTTGAAGGGCTCAGCCTGATCGAATTGGCGGAACCGGAAATCTGCTGCGGTTTTGGTGGGACCTTTTGTGTGAAATACCCCGATATTTCGGTGCGTATGGTCACCGATAAATGCCGCGACATTCAGGCAACTGGTGCTGGTACCTTGCTCGCGGGTGATATGGGCTGCCTGTTGAATATGGCGGGGCGGCTCAAGCGCGAAGGGTCATCGGTGAAGGTGCGCCATGTGGCGGAAGTGCTTGCCGGCATGACACGCGACGCGGCGCCGATTGGCGACGCGAAGAAGGACTGACTTATTCCGCTATCGCAAAGGGGCGGATGCGGCTGACCAGATCCTCTGCCGTATTTACCCCGCCAAGCGATGCGCCAATCCCCATGGCGGTCAGCGCCTGCGCGGTCCAGCTATTACACGTGTTGAACAGATGAAACCGCCCTGTCGCCGGGTAAAATAGGCTGAAGGGGTAGATGCCGCGCGCTTTCACTACGGCACGCCCGGCGCCGGCGCGCTCAAAACTGTTGCGCAGAAACACCAGCAGATGGCGTAGGGCTTCCGCATTCACGGCGAAGGGCAGAATGGTGACATTGGGCCAGATGCGCGCCAGGTGATCCGAAAGCCCGGCCACATGCATCACTGCCGGACCCGGAAAGGCTGCGCGCAAGGCAAGCCAGGCACCGGCTTCGCGCGCCGGATAGAATTCCGCATCGCCCCAGCCGAATTCGAAAAACCGCGCATGAGGGAAATCGGCGACCTCCGGGATCACGCTTTCCGGCACATCGGCGCTGGCCAAAACAATCCCGCTATGCCAGCCATTGCTGACAACCCAAATCCGGTGCGCAGCACTGGCCGCATAGGCCAGTGCCGGTGAAAGAAACAGCGCGCCAAGGACGGTGCGGCGCCGCATCACGCGGGCAGCAGCACGCCTTGCATAACATGCACGACGCCATTTCTCCCCATCACATTGGCGCGGATGATGGTTGCCGAAGCACCGGAAGGCGCCTGGCCTGGCCGCGCCGCCTGAATACGCGGGCTGTCAGCGGTACCGCCCACCGCACGCACGTCAATCCCGCTCAACATGCGGACGCGCCCACCGCGTGCCTGAATATCCGCGAGGCTCAGCCGCCCGCCTGCGATCAGGCTAAGCAGCCCTTCGCGGTCACCGTTGCGAATACGCTCCGGCGCGCCGGACCAGGCAAGGTTGGTTGGCGCCAGAACGGTATAAATGCCCGGACGGTCAAATAATTCGGAAGCAAGGCCGGAACTGCCCAGCGCGGCGCCGAAACTGGAGAGATTTGAATCGCCGCCAATGACATCCATCAGCGGCGGGCCGCCTTCCGGCGCGACCTGCGTGCAGCCATTGAGCAAAAGGGCAGCACCGCCGACGGCGAATAGGGAACGACGCGACAGCATCGGCGTTTCTCCTTGGCATTGGGCGCGAATCGGCCCCGGTTTCCCCGCAATTTTCTGGCGCCGCGCGCTGGAAGGGGCAAGCCCTTTCACGCGTCACGGGGCTGGCATCAGCACGATGGTGACAGTGCGCGATGGGGGCTCGGCAGCGCGAACGCTTGGGCTGAATTGGGCGCTGCGCGCTTCGGACCGCAGCCGTTCCGGCGCAATGCCGCCGCCCGCCAAAGCATTGGTGACGGCGCGGGCGCGCTGTGCCGCCAATTGGATGGAGATTGTGGCCCCGCCTTCCTGCCCGGCATGGCCAAGAATGCAGATTTTGCGCCCCGGCGCCGCCAAGGCCGCTTCGATGGCCGCCGTCAGCGGGGAGCGTGCGGCTTCCGGGATAGTGGCGCTTCCGCGCGGGAAGGCGATGGAAAACACATCATCCTCCAGCTTTTCCGCGCCTACGCAGGAAAAGCCCTGCGGCTGAGCAAGTGCCGGCAGCGCGGCGAGCGTGATGCCAAGCACAAGCATCGCAAAGCGTTTCATGCAGGCAGCAAAATCTCCGCTACGCGGAGCTTTTCAATCAGCGCTGCCGCATTGACGCCGGGGCAGGCCAAAGCGAGCGAGGTTTCCGTAATGCTGGGCTGCGTTATGATCCAGGCGGCGGGTTCAACTTCCTGCGCGGTGATCGCCAAGACGCCCATTTCGGTGCGCAGGCCGTAATCCGCACCGCGGCGGACGGTTTTCACATTGGGGCGCACGCGAAAGCCGGGCGCGCGGCCGGCTTTGGTTGCGGGCGCCGCGCCGCGCGCCGCCAGCAGATCATAGCCGCCGCGTTCATACCGATACTGCGCCAGGAAGTTTTCGACGGCTTGCAGGAATTTCGGGTCGCGCGACCATTCGCCGATGCGCTGGCCGAGCAAGGCAGCACGTTGCGTCAGCGCGTATTTTGCCGCTGGTGTGCCATCCTGCCGAGGCAGGGGCTTGCGAAACTCTGCATCATGAAACGCACGTTCTGTCAGCAGCCCCATGAAATCCACGCCCATGGCGGCGTGCACGCCATAGGCGATATGCACTGAATTGGGTGCCTCGGCCAAGGCGTCATGATACCAGCCGCGCGGCAGATAGAGCAGATCCCCCTTTTTCAGATGCGCCTTGAAGCGCAGCGCGCCCTTGGATTTTTCATGAAATTCCTGGGGTTGGCCGCGAAAGATTGCATGTGCCACCGGCCATTCCGCGCGGCCTTCCCAGATGTTCCAGGTCTTTTCCCCTTCGACCTGCACGGCCCAGACATCATGCGTGTCATAATGCGCGTGAAACGCCTTGTGGCTCTGCCAGGAGATATAGACATTCGCCTGCGCCTTACCGAGGCCGGCGCCCTCGAGGGCATTCGAAACGCCAGCCAAACCCGGCGTCAGGCTATCCACATCATTCATCACAATGGAGGCACCACGCGCCACCCATTGCTGCACCTTGGCGGCGATGGGTTGCAGCGTCGTTGCGCCATCGCGCGACATGGCGTTATGGCTATATTGCGCGGGCGGGATCGTGGTGCTGTCCAGCACCACCTTCAGGCTGCGTTCGGACCAGATATGCGTCATGCCGAGCAGGCTGTTGATGCCGGCCCAATCCAGCACATGGGCGAATTTCTCTGCGGCGCCCGGCAGATGCAGCGGCTGCTGATCATAATATTCAGCAAAGAAGCGGTCCGGCGACATGGGCGCCAGGATATCGGCCAGGGTCATGCTCATGCCGCCTTATATCAGAGGAAACGGCGCGCGCGCCAGGGGCCAGGGGTGGACGCCGTGCGCGGAGTCGGGCGCAATGGCGCCGAATATGACGGGGGCTGCGATGAGGCTTTAGTACCAATCCCTGACTAGGCCGGATGCCTGGCCGACCTATGCCAAGGCGCTCAGGCGCGTACTGGATGCGGGCGCCGATCCGGGCACGGAAATCGCCATCCATGGCATTGAAAGGCGCGGAGGCATTGGCGACCAGTATCGCTATCTGGAATTCATCGAAACCGGCGAAGTGCTGGACAATGTGGCACGCGCCGACGCCGAAGGTTTTGATGCCGTATTGCTTGGCAATATCGTGGACCCAGGGCTGCGTATCGGGCGGGAGATCGCCGGCATTCCTGTTCTTGGCTTGTGCGAAGCGTCCCTGCTGACCGCCTGCCAGATGGGCGCTGCCATCGGCATTGTCTTCTCCAACGACAAGCACTAGGCGCGCGTGGCAGAAAATATCCGCAGCTATGGTCTGGCCGGCCGGGTCGCCGCCACGGCGCGAATGGATGTGGCCAAGCTGACCGATCTGGAAACTGCCTTCGCGCCAGGTCCGGTGCGCGATTCCGTGCTCGCGCAATTCCACAAGGCTGCTGAGGATTGCGTGGCACGCGGCGCGGAGGTGGTGATCCCAGCGGTTGGTGTGGCGATGGTGCTGCTGTTTGAAGCCGGCGTGCATGAAACCGCGCGTGGCGCGCCGGTGCTCTGCGGGCCTTTGGCGCTCATGCAGCAGGCGCAGGCGGCGGTGAAGCTCAAGCGCGCCATGGGCGGGCGCTTCACGAGCCGGCGCAGCGCCTTTGGCCAACCGCCGCCGGCGCAGATTGCGGAGCTGCGCCGGTATTTTGGGGCGATTTATCCGGGGGTGAGGGAATAGCGCCCCTCACTCCCCCGCAATAATCGCATCGGCAATCTTCTCCGCCGACATAAGCGTCGGGAAATTCGTATTGGCACAGGGCACCACCGGGAAGATTGAGGCATCCACCACGCGCAAACCTTCAATCCCCTTCACCCGGCCATTCGGGTCCACCACTGACATGATGTCTTCCGGCCGGCCCATGCGGCAGGAACAGGAAGCATGCCAGACGCCAATGGTTGCCTTGCGGATAAAGGCTTCCAACGCCGCGTCATCGGTCAGCACCTGATCAATGCGGAAACCCTCCACCATGAAGCGGTCAATGAAGTAGCTCCGCAGAAAAGCCGGCCCATCCAGCACCAGGCTGATCATCTTGGTCAGCATGCGGTTCTTGTCGTTCACGACGCCAAGCTTGCGCACGCGGTCGCTATAGCTGGCCGGGAAATGATTATCCGTCACCTTACCCAGCTCATCACTCATCTGGATAGCGGCCATCATGCGAAAGCCGCTCATCAAGCGGTCCAGATCGCGCTTGTCCGACAATAGATTGAATTCAACAATCGGCTCATCGCGCCAATTGCTGGACGAAAGCTTCAACTGCCCGCTTTCCGAATAGGTCTTGTTCACCCATAGCAGCATGGAAGCGACTTGTTCCCCCACCGCATGCCAGGCGGATTTGCTCACCACAGCCGCGAACATATCCCCCGCCGGCACGCCTTCCATCTGGGACGAATAACGCAGCCCGAGCAGGATATGCCGGCGCGTTTGATTATCCACCCGCGCGCCGCGCTTCAGGAAGGACGATAGCGCAATGGAAGGATGATCCATCAGGCCCTGGCCCACCCCCGGCAAGGCCATGCGCACCGGAATACCCAGATCACGCAAATGCCCGACGGGGCCAATGCCTGAGCGCAGCAAATGCGCGGGCGAATGAATGGCGCCGCAAGACAGAATGATCTCCCGCCCCATGAAGCGCTGTTCCTGCCCGGCTACCAAAGCCACCATGCCAACGCAGCGCTGATCCTCAAATAGCAATTCCTTCACTTGGGTTTCGCAGGAAATCGTCAGGTTTTCCCGCTTGCGCGTTTCACGGTCCAGATAGCCCATGGCGGCGGAGACGCGCTGTTCCTCAGCGTTCGAAATGGTGATCGGGAAATAGCCGTCCTCGAAAAACCCATTCTGGTCTTCCAAAGCCTTGAAGCCGGCGGCAGCAAAGGATTTGGCCGCGGCCTTGGCGTGGTTGTTCCATTTCTCGGGCTTGATGCGGCGCACTTTGATGCGGCCATCCTTGCCATGGAAGGGGCCATCAAAATCAAGATCGTGTTCAACCTTTTTGAAATAGGGCAGCACCGCATCCCAATTCCAACCCGCCGCGCCACGCGCTTCCCATTCATTGTAATCCGTGGGCGCGCCGCGATTGGCCATTTGGCCATTAATGGAAGAACCGCCACCCAAAACCCGCGCCTGTTCGTATTTGCGAAGCGGTGGGCGTTCCTGCGGGTCATTGTGGGAGACAATCTGCGTATGCACGCGCAGTTCCGTCCAATGAAAGCGCGGGTCGAAATAGGCTGTGCCTGGGTAGCTGTCGCGGATTTCCTTCGCTTCTTCACCGGGCGGCGCATCGGGCCCCGCCTCACACAGCAACACCTTATGGCCGCTGCGGGCTGATAGCCGATGCGCCAGCACGGAACCGGCAGAACCGCCGCCAACAATAATCGTATCGAACATCACGCGTCCTCTTCTTATTTTCAACCTTAAGGGATCATGCGGCCCAAGGGGCGCCCGCCACAGATATGCACGTGAAAATGCGGCACTTCTTGCCCGGCATGCATGCCCATATTCATCAACACGCGATAGCCATCGGGCTCCAGCCCCAAAGCCTTCGCCACCTGGCCCACGGCGCGCCAGAAGCCAGCGATTTCATGAGGCGTGGCACTGGCGCTGAAATCAGCGATGGAGACATAGCGCCCCTTCGGGATCACCAGCACATGCACCGGCGCCTGGGGCGCGATGTCGTGGAAGGCGAGCGCATGATCATCCTCATGCACTTTCTTCGCCGGAATCGCGCCGCGCAGGATGCGCGCGAAGATATTGCTGTCATCATAGGGGCCAAGGCCATTGACCGGCATGGTTTCGCTTCCCTGAAAAAAACCTACCCCCACCATGCCATGTGCGGCCAGGATTGGAAGCCCGCTCAGGCGGAACCGAGCCAGGTGGCCGCCGCCCGATCCGCACCACTCGGCAAGGGCGCGTCGCGATCGGCCATCCAGGCCAGGATATCGCCGGCCACCGCGGCACCGCCCAAATCGCGCAACAGCATGTGATGGCCTTCCGGGTAGAAGGCGACACGCTGGGCGGCGCCCCTCGGCAATTGGCCGAGGGCCAAACGAATCGGCTTGGGCGGCACCAGCTCATCCTTCGCGCCGTAAAGCACCAAAGCAGGGGCGGTGAAGCGCGGCAGGGCAGCGGTGGCGGCATCCATCAAATCAACCAAGCCGGCCACGGCATCCACCCGCGTTGCCTTGATCAATTGCGGGTCGCGGGACCAGCGGCGCCAGGCGTCAAGATTATCAGTCGGGCGAAACACCGGCGCGCTGGAAGAAAGCGCCAACCCCGGCGTCAGCGCATTCAGCGTTTCAAGCATCAGCCGCGCCTGCCAAGCCAGGCTGGCCCGCCCGCGCAGGGCCGGGGCGGAGAGCACAAGGCCATCTGCCATAGGGGCTTTACTGCCCGCCAGTACCAGCACCGCACCCCCCATGCTTTCGCCCATCATGAATACGGGCAGGCCCGGATGGCGTGCGCGCATCAAACCAGCCGCAGTAATGGCATCCTGCGCCAGGGTGTCATGCCCCGGCCAAACACCGCGCGGCGCCGCGCCGCCAAAGCCGCGCTGGTCATAGGCGTAAAGCGCAACCCCGGCGGCAGTGAACCAGGGCGCGGCATCTTCCGCGAAGGACCGGCCATATTCATTCATGCCATGCAAGGCGAGCATTACGGCGCGCGGTGGGCCATCCGGTCGCCAGGCATGCAGCGGCAGGCGCAACCCATCCGCCATGACCAGCGCATCATCCAGCACGGCGGGCCTGGTCACCACCGGCCCCATGGGCGCACGGGCCTCGGCGCAGCCGGCGAGCGCCAAGCCAGCAAGCAGCGCCCGTCGCGGCATTATGAGGGGCTTCATGGTCATGACTATGAGATAGGGTGCCGGGTAAGGCTGGTCCATGACCCCCTGGCACAGTACGATCAGCAAGAGCATTACCAAATGAGGACCCGATGCGCGACCAGCAAATGACCGGCTATGGCCCGAAGCCCGTGGTGGGTGTCACGCCCGAACAGCGCGTCACGGTCCAAAGCCGTAAGGTCGCTTGCGATGGGGAAGCGGCAAGCGGCCTCGGCCATCCGCGCATCTGGCTGCATATTGAAGGCCATGATGTGACCTGCCCTTACTGTTCGATCACCTATGTGCTGGCCGAAGGCGCCGGCGAGGATCATGGCCATTGAAGATGGCGCTGTCGCTGAAGCGGCGCGCCCGCATGGCAAAGCCTTGAGCGAGGCGATCGCTGGGGCCGAGGGCCTGCCGGAAACCAAGCCCGGTGAACGCCATCTGATTCTGGTGGATGGTTCGGGCTATATCTTTCGCGCCTATCACGCGCTGCCGCCAATGACGCGCCCGGATGGCACGCCGGTGAATGCGGTGTTTGGCTTCACCAATATGCTGTCGCAGTTTCTGCTGCGTCATGCGGCCAGCCATATCGCCGTGGTGTTCGATGCCGGGCGCCTTACTTTCCGCAATGAGATTTACCCCAATTACAAGGCCCATCGCCCGGACCCACCGCCGGAATTGGTGCCGCAATTCGCGCTTATCCGCGATGCAACCGATGCCTTTGGTGTCGCCCGTGTGGAACAGGATGGGTATGAGGCGGATGATCTGATCGCTGCCTATGCCAAGGCGTTCGAGGCAACCGACGGGTATGTCACGATTGTGTCTTCCGATAAGGATCTGATGCAGTTGATCCGCCCAGCGGTGCAAATGCTTGACCCCATGAAGCAGAAGCCGCTGCGTGCGCCGGAAGTGATGGAGAAATTCGGCGTGCCGCCCGAAAAAGTGGTGGATGTGCAGGCCCTCGCCGGGGATACGACAGATAATGTACCAGGCGTGCCGGGTATTGGCATCAAGACGGCAGCGCAATTGATCACTGAATATGGTGATCTTGAAACGCTGCTGGCGCGTGCGGGCGAAATCAAGCAGCCAAAGCGCCGTGAAGCGCTGTTGGAAAACGCCGAAATGGCGCGGATATCCCGTCGGCTGGTGACGCTTGATGATAACGCGCCGCTGCCGCTGGAGATAGTCGCGCTGGAAGCCAAGGCGCCGGGTGATGGCAAGCTGGAAGCCTTTCTGCGCACGCAGGGTTTCCGTTCCATCCTAGCGCGCATGGGTTTTGGCGAGTCAAATGGCGCACCGCATCGCGCCGCAAGTCGCGCCACGGCGCCCGAAGCCCCCAAGGCAGAGACAGCCAATGTTAGCGCGCCTTTTGGCGCTTATGATTGCGTCACGGATGAAATCAACTTGGCGCGTTGGGTGGCGCAAGCGCGCGAAGCCGGCGTTGTTGCGGTGGATACAGAAACCGATAGCCTGGATGCGCGCCGCGCCAATATGGTTGGGTTTTCCCTTGCTATTGCTCCGGGCCGCGCCTGTTACGTGCCGATCCGCCATGGCAGTGTGGGCGATATGTTGGCTGCCCCGGCACCAGAACAGATTGCGCCAGATGCCGCATTCGCTTTGCTGCGGCCGCTTTTCACTGATGCATCCGTGCTGAAGATTTTCCAACACGCGAAATATGATCTGGAAGTCATGGCCCGGGCGGAAAATGGCGGCTTTGCCGATATAGGTCCGATTGATGACACCATGATGCTATCCTACGCCATGGAGGCCGGGCGGCACGGTCACGGCATGGATGAGCTTTCTGTTCTGCATCTGGGCCATCAGCCGATCAGCTTTGATGAGGTGACGGGCACCGGCAAGGCGCGCATGCTGTTCAGCGAAGTGCCTTTGGACAAGGCCACGGCCTATGCCGCCGAAGATGCGGATGTGACGCTGCGGCTGTGGCTGCTGCTGCGCCCACGTTTGCGCGCGGATGGCGCGCTGGCAAGTTACGAGCAAATCGAACGTCGCATGATCCCCGTATTGCGCGCCATGGAAGCCGCCGGCGTGAAGGTGGATGGCGCGGAATTAGCGCGCATTGGGGAAGATTTTGCGAGGCGCTTGGCGGTGCTGGAAGCCGCCATCCACAAGCTCGCGGGGCGCGCCTTCAATGTCGGTTCGCCCAAGCAATTGGGCGAGATCCTATTCGATGAAATGGGGCTTTCGGGCGGGCGCAAGGGCAAGACTGGCGCCTATTCCACCGATGCGGCGGTATTGGAAGAACTCAGCGTCCAAGGCGTGGAATTGGCCGGCAAGGTGCTGGAGTGGCGCCAATTGGCGAAGCTGAAATCAACCTATGTTGAAGGGCTAGCTGCACAGATCGATCCAACCGATAAACGCGTGCATACATCCTATCAGATGGCGATCACCTCCACCGGGCGGCTTTCTTCGACCGATCCAAACCTTCAGAATATCCCGATCCGCAGTGAGGAAGGCATGCGCATCCGCCGCGCCTTCATTGCGGAGAAGGGCCATGTGCTGGTGGCCGCCGATTACAGCCAGATTGAACTTCGCCTGCTGGCGCATTTGGCCGATGTGCCGACGCTGCGCGAAGCCTTCGCCGCCGGTGAGGATATTCATGCGCGCACTGCGTCAGAAATCTTCGGCATTCCACGCGACAAGGTGGATAAGGAAGCGCGCCGCCGCGCCAAGACGATCAATTTCGGCATCATCTATGGCATGTCGGCTTTCGGTCTGGCGACGCGCCTTGGCATTCCACCGGGGGAAGGCCGCGCCATCATTGACGCCTATTTCGCACAATATCCGGGCATAAGGCAGGAAATGGAGCGCTTGAAGGAAGAAGCGCGCACCCATGGCTTTGTGCGCACGCCCTTCGGCCGCAAGCTTTGGGTTCCAGATATTGCGGCACGTGATCCGGTGCGCCGCGCCGGGGCGGAACGCGCTGCGATCAATGCGCCTTTCCAGGGCGGTGCGGCTGAGATCATCAAGCGCGCCATGGTGCGCCTGCCGCGTGCCCTGCGCGATGCGGGGTTGAAGGCACGCATGCTGCTGCAAGTGCATGATGAATTGGTGTTTGAAGTGCCGGAGGCTGAAGTGGAAGCAACTTCAGTGCTCGTGCGGCAAATCATGGAATCGGTTGCCACACTTCGGGTGCCGCTTTCAGTTGAAGTCGGGCAGGGCCATTCCTGGGCAGAGGCGCATTAACTATGGCATCGGGCTGGAGTGCGGCTGAAAAAACCACGATGGCGCAAATCTGTGCCGCGCATTTCGTCAGCCATTTGCATATCCTGATCCTGCCGCCGCTATTCCCGCTGCTGCGCGAAGCGCTGGATGTTTCCTATATCGAACTCGGTTTGGCGTTGACGCTTTTCAATATTGTCTCGGCCTTCACCCAGGCGCCGATGGGTTTTGTGGTGGACCGGGTTGGCCCGCGCAAAATGCTGGCGGCAGCGCTGATCTTTGGTGGTTCCGCCTTCATCCTGCTTGGGCTGTTTCCAAGTTGGCCGATGCTATTGGTGGCCGCCGCCATGGCTGGGCTTGCCAATAGCGTCTATCACCCGGCGGATTACGCGGTGCTTGGTTCGGATATTAGCGAGGGCCGCGTGGGCCGCGCCTTTTCCTTGCATACGGCGTGCGGGTTTTTGGGCGGCGCGATTGCGCCCGCCTTCATGTTGGGTGTGGCTGCGCTGGGTGGCATGTCCTCCGCGATGATTGCCGGCGGCCTCGTTGGCCCGCTGGTGGCAACACCGCTGATTTTTGCCGCACGGCGCGATGCGGCCAAACCCCGCCCGGTGGCAACCGCACAGCGCACACCCGAAGCGGGCGGCGTGCGCCATGTGCTGACCCCAGCCGTGATGGCGATGATGGTGTTCTTCATCACCCTTGCACTGGCCAATGGCGGCATTCACAGTTTCTCGGTCGCCGCCTGGGTGGCGCAGGGCATGACCCTGGAACTCGCGAATGGGGCTTTGACCGGTTATCTGTTCGCGAGTGCAATTGGCGTTTTGGCCGGCGGCTATATTGCCGATTGGACCAAGCGCCATGGCTTGGTCGCGACCTTTGGATTCATTGCGGCGGCTTCGCTGATGCTGCTGGTGGGCAGTGGCACTTTCCAGGGCTTTGCGCTGGTGCTTGCCATGATCGTTTCCGGCTTGCTGACCGGCATGATCATGCCATCACGCGATATGCTGGTACGCGCCGCGGCCCTGCCAGGGCAGGCGGGCGCAGTGTTTGGCATTGTCTCCACCGGCTTCAATATTGGCGGCATGGTCGGGCCGCCGCTGTTTGGCTGGTTGCTGGAAGCGGGGGAACCGCGGCTGATCTTCATCACCACTGCCGGCTTCATGTTGCTGACCGCTATCGTGGCGATTGGGCAGGAATGGCGGCTGGCGCGCCGCCGCCGCGCGGCGCTCACCGCCGCAGAATGATCATGCCTTGAGATAGGCGAGCAATACGGAAAGTGTTGCGATGGATATCAGCGTGGAAAACAGCACAGTCGCGCCGGAAGCGCCCACGCCGGTTTCATAACGCCGCGCCAAAAGAAACGCATTGGCACCGGTCGGTAGGGCAGAGCTCACCACCGCCACTGCTGTTTCCAAGGGCGAAAGCCCCAAGGCCCAACAGGCGCCCCAGGCCAGCGCCGGCATCAGCGCGAGTTTCAGGAAACTGGCAACGCCAACCTCGGCCCGCGCACCGGCCAGGGAAAATCCCGCCAGCGATCCGCCAAGGCAAAATAATGCCAGAGGTGGCCCCGCCGCGCCGAGCAATTCAAGCACACGCCGGGTAGGCGCCGGCACAGGCAGGCCAAGCCCTTGCCACACGAAAGCGAGGAAAACCGCCATCACAATCGGATGACGCAGCACACCCAGCAAGGTGGCGCGCAACACACGTGAGAGAGGCGCCTGGCTATGCAGCCCGATCTCCGCCACCACGGTCGCGACACTCAGCAACACCATGGAATGCAGCGCCAGAATGGCCAACAAGATGGTCAGCCCGGCCTGACCAAAAGCCGCCGTGATCAGCGGAATGCCGAGCATGACGGTGTTGCCGAAGCTGGCATTCAGCGCGAACAAGCCCGCAGCGCCAATACCCTGCCGCAACCTTGCGCGCCCCATCCATAGCGCGATGCCGTAGATCAACATGGAGGCAATGAAAAACGCGAAAGCCGCCGGCCCCCCGCCCTCATGGCCCGAAGTGCCGCCATTGAACAACAGGCAGGGTGAGGCAATCGAGAAGGTAAAGAAATTCAGCCCACGAAAGCCGCCATCATCCACAAAACGCCAGCGTGAAGCGCCGTAGCCCAGCGCAATAATGGCAAAGACCGGCAGGACAATGCCAAGAACAATACTCACGCGCCGAGCAAGATCTTGATGAAATCCGGAATGCCTAGCTGGCGGGCGCGTATGCTGCGCGCGGCATGCAAAACGGCGCGTGCCGCTGTGACGGTTACGTCGAAATCCTGATTGATCAACACATGATCGAATTCATCCCAATGCGTGATTTCTTCCCGGGCGGCGGCCATGCGTTTCGCGATTTCCGCATCACTATCCTGGCCGCGATTGCGCAAGCGCCGTTCCAGCTCCGCCATGCTGGGCGGCAGCAGGAAAATACTGGTGACATCGGCCGGCTTGCTGGCCTTCAACTGCCGATGGCCCTGCCATTCAATGTCGAACAGCACGTCTCGCCCTTCGGCCAAAGCGGCTTCAACTGGGGCGCGCGGCGTGCCATAGCCATGCCCCAGAAATACGGCGTGTTCCAGCAAATCACCACGCGCAATCATGGCCTGATATTTTGCCATGTCGCGGAAATGATAATGCACGCCATCCTGTTCACCGGGGCGTGCCGCGCGTGTGGTGACGCTGACGGAAAGCGTGAGCTCAGCCTCGCTTTCCAGCAGCGCGCGCGAAACACTGGTCTTTCCCGCCCCGGGCGGTGCCGCAATCACCAGACACAGGCCGCGACGCTTCATGGGCGCTTACTCCACATTCGCTGCCTGTTCGCGCAGGCGTTCAATCGCAGCTTTCAAATCAAGCCCCAGGCGCGTCAGCGCGACACTCGCGGATTTGCTGCACAGCGTATTGGCTTCACGCACGAATTCCTGCGTCAGAAACTCCAGCCGCCGCCCCACCGCGTCACCGGAAGCGAGCAGCGTGCGCGCTTCGGCGATATGAGCGTTCAGGCGGTCAATCTCCTCCCGCACATCGGATTTGGCGGCGAGCAACGCCACTTCCGCCGCGAGGCGTTCTTCCGGCACGCGGCGCTCACCTTCCAGCAGCGCGGCCAGGCTTTCCAGCAAGCGCGCCTTTTGTTGGGCGGGTTGATCCGCCGCTGCATCACGCGCCAGTGCCACCAAAGCCGCGATTTCCTCAATCAGCACAGCCAGGATCTCCGCAAGCCGCGCGCCTTCTGCCGCGCGGAACTTCGCCAAGGCTTGCAAGGCAGCGGAAAAGCCAGCCGCCACGGCAGCGCGGCGCGCTTCTTCCGTAGCCTCGTCCAATTCCATGGTTTCAGCGCGCAGCACACCGGGCAGGGTCAGCAGCGCCTCGGCGCGCGGCGGTGGGGCGCCCGGAATGCGGGCTGCCAGATCAAGCGCCAAACGCAAAGCCTGGTCCAAGGCCACAGGGTCCGGCGTCAGGCGCGGGCCTGCCTTTTCCTCCCGCTTGATGTTCAAGGTGGCCGAGATATTGCCGCGCTTGAACAGTTTTCCCGCCGCATCTCGCAAGGCGGCTTCCAGGGCGTCCAGCCCATTGGGCAGGCGCAGCCGCAAATCGAGCCCCCGCCCATTGACGCTGCGCACTTCCCACAGGAAGGAAGCGCCATCGGGCAGGGTGCCATCGGCATGGGCGAAACCGGTCATGGATGCAAGCTTGGCCATGCGCGGTTTTTGCCCCAGAGGAGATGTTATGCAAGCGCTTTGGCAAAATGTACTGATTACCGGCGCCTCATCCGGCCTGGGCCGCGCCTTGGCGGAGGCCTGCGCCGCGCCTGGCTTGGTGCTGCATCTCTCCGGCCGCGACGCCGTCAGGCTCGATGAAGCCGCGAACACCTGCCGTGCGCGCGGGGCAGAGGTGCGGCCCCGTGTGCTGGATGTTCGCGACGCGGCGGCGATGGCGGGATGGATCGCGGGCGTCGGGCGGCTTGATCTTGTGATTGCCAATGCCGGTATCAGCGCTGGTACAGGCGGGGTCACGGAACCCGCCGCCCAGGCGCGAAAGATTTTTGAGGTCAATTTCAACGGTGTCTTGAACACGGCCCTGCCGGCGCTGGAGGTCATGGCCGCCCAAAGCCCCGGCCCGGATGGGCTTCGTGGGCGGGTTGCGGTGGTGGCATCCGTCGCTGCCTTTGTCGCCGCGCCAAGCGCGCCGGCCTATTGCGCGACCAAGGCCGCAGTGCAGCGCTGGGCGGAAGCCTTGGATGGCACCGAACGCGCGCGCGGTATTCGGTTGCACGCGATCTGCCCCGGCTATATCCGCACGCCCATGACCGATCGCAACAAATTCCCCATGCCGTTTTTGATGGATGCAGATGAAGCGGCGCGGCGCACGCTGGCGGGGCTGGCGCGCGGCAAGACCCGCATCGCCTATCCCTGGCCAACCTATATGCTGGCACGCTTTGCGGGAGCCCTGCCGATTTCGTGGCGGGCCGCGATTTTCAACCGCCTGCCCGCCAAGGATGGGAACATCTGAAGAAGTTACCCATTCGGCTTCAGCATCTGCCGCAGCACCGTGCCATCAGACAAACGATCAAAGCCTTCATTGATTTCTTCCAGCTTCACCACGCCGCTTTTGAGCTTATTCACCGGCATCTTGCCGCGCCGATAGAGCGACAGCAGGCGCGGAATGTCGCGTTCTGCCACGCAGGACCCCATATAGGAACCGCGAATGCTCTTCTCCTCCGACACCAAATTCGCATGCAAATAAGAAACTGAGGCATTCACATTGGGCAAACCCGCGCTGATGGTGCTGCCGCCGCGCGCAGTAATGGCAATGGCAAGCTGCAAGGCGGGGATCGTGCCGGCGGTTTCAATCACCGTATCCAACCCGCCATCGGTCGCATCACGCACCGCCGCCGCGCAATCATCATTGCCGGCCAGGAAGACATCAGTCGCCCCCCATTCCTTGGCCTGTTCCAGCTTTTTCGGGTTGGTATCCACCGCAATAATGCGATCCGCGCCCGATGCCACGGCAGCAAAAAGCGCATTCATGCCAACACCGCCCAGGCCCACCACCGCAACATTCTCACCGGGCTGCAGGCGCGCGGTATTGATGACAGCGCCAGCGCCAGTCATGACCGCGCAGCCGAAAATCGCTGCGTCATCAAGCGGGATATCCTTTTCAATCTTCACCGCGGAACGCCGCGCGACCACGGCGAACTGCGCGAATAATGACAAGCCGCTATTGTGGTTCACGTAATTGCCATCCAGCCGCTTGATGCGCTTGGCACCACTCACGAGCGACCCCGCCGCGCGCGCCGCATTGCCACTGGGGCAGATATTGGGCCGACCGCGCGCGCAATAGCGGCAAGTACCGCAGGATGAAGCGAATACCGTAATCACGTGATCACCAGGCTTCAGGTCCGTAACACCCGCGCCGCATTCACGCACAATGCCCGCACCTTCATGGCCGATCACAATTGGCAGCGGGCGTGGGCGCTGGTTTTCAATGGTGGAAAGATCAGAATGGCAAAGCCCGGCAGCAGCGATTTCAATCAGGATTTCACCGGGACCAGGTGGGTCAAGCTCCACCTCCTCCACCACCAAGGGACGGGTTTTGGCATAGGGGCGCGGCAGGCCCTGTTCGAACAGAATGGCGGCTTTCATGCGCATCGGCGCTTCCTCCTGGTCACGTTATTGTTCAGCTTGCACCCGCAGCGCGCCATTCGGCAATCATGGCATCGGCGGCGCGGTCCATATCGTCACTGCCATTATAGCCATGGAAGGAAATGCGAATGCGCCCGCGCCCATTCCAGGCCAGCACGCCGCGCTTTGCCATGCCTTCCACAATCGCGGCGGCTTTCGGGTGTTCGGCGCAAACACTCGCACCATGCCAACGCGGATCAGGCGGCGTGGTCGAAGGAATGCCTGCATCGCGCAGCTTTGCGAGTAACCCCACCGTCAGGCGCTGCACATGGGCTTCAATCGCCTCCGGTTTATGGGCTTTCAAATAGCGCAGCGCTGAGTCCAAAACATAAAGCCCAAGATGCGATGGATTGCCGCGCGTGAAGCGCGCACCACCAGGCAGCAGTGCCGGCGTTTCGGACCAATCCGGCCGCTCCATGGAGGCGATGGAATGCCACCCCGCCGTGCTTGGCACCCAGCCTGGCTGACGCGCGGGATTCCAATAGGCCAGCGCGACGCCCGTGCAGCCCAGCAGCCATTTGTAGCAGGCGGAGAAGGCAAAATCCGCAACCTCGGCGCGGATCGGCATCCAACCCGCGCCTTGCGTGAAATCCACCACCAGCAGCGCGCCCACCCTATCGGCTACGGCGCGCAAGGCCAGCAGATCATGCCGCGCGGCATTCAGGAAGGACACGGCACTCACGCCAATCATGCGCGTGGAGCCATCAATCGCGGCGGCGAAGCTTGCCGGATCGGCGGCCTTGGCAAAGCGCAGCGTTACCTTTGGTTGGCGTTGCAAGGTGAGTGGCGCAACGACGGAGGGATATTCATCCGGGTCCACCAGCACCGTATCGCCGGCACGCCAATCAAGGCTTTCCACCACCATGGAAACGCCCTCAGCCACTGAAGACAGAAAGCCGATATCGGCGGGCGGTACATGAAACAATTGCGCGGCACTGGCGCGGGTCGCTTCCATCATTGCTTCCTGGCGATGGCGCCCGGCGGGGCCATCGGATTTGTCTTCAGCATAGGCGCTAAAGGCTGCGTCATGCTGGCGGAGAAACGGCGTCTCACCGGCAGCGCAAAGATGTGCAATGCCGGGGGCGATGCGGAAATCAGCAGAGTCAAAAAGCGGGGCGCGTTTCATCAGCGGTCCTCAAATAATCGGCGCATCATCGGGGTCCAGCGCGCGCTGCACAAAGCCATCCGCAAGCGGCGCATATTCCACCCAAAGCGCGCGCAAATCGGCAAGCGGTGTGCGTGCTTTGTCCACGCGCAAATCCACATAGGGGAAGCTGTAGTCGGCCATCACCAGCAAACTGGCGGAGGTGACATCGCCATGCTCGCCGCCCGCCGCTTCGCCCGCTTTCAGCCCATGCAGCAGGCGTTCTGCCAAAGGTTGGTCGGCACTCGATTCAAAAGCCGTAGTTATGGCAGCAGCAATGCTTTCATTCGCGAGGATATTGCCAAGTGCCACCACATCCTTGCCATGCGCCGCGCAAAGGGCGGGCTTGACGCGCGCGCCATGAAAATGCGCAGTGCGCCCGCGGCGATCCATCACCGCAAGCTGACGCCATTGATGATGCGGGGTGGAAGCTGCCAGCGCCGCGATCACTTCCTCAGCTGAACAACCGGAACGCAGCAGATCAAGCCCACGCGGCCCAAGCCTGGGATCGGTGCGGTGCTGCGTCAGCACCCCACCCAGCCCCGGCGCCACAAAGGGCACGCGCGTGCCCACCGCGATGGAGGATGTGGTGACCGCCGCCCCGAAATACCCGGTGCGGGCGCAGCGGCCAAGCAGGGAGAATGTCATGCAGGGCTTCCTTCACGTACCCCGACATTCAAGGCCCGATCTGCGCATGCGTCAAAACCAAGACGCGCGGCATGCGCGGTGATAGGCTGCGCGCGCGTTGAAAGGTGATCCGCCCTGCCTGCCCTGATGATCCTTGCCGCCTATGCCCTTTTGGTTGCGCTGCCGGTTGCGCTGTGCTGGTGGCTGATCGGCCCCACGCGGTCATGGGTGGAAGAAGCCTCCAGCGCCATCGCCATGATGGCGACTGCGGCGCTGTTGTTGGAGTTTCTACTTTCTGGACGGTTTCGCGTGATCAGCGCCGGCATTGGCATGAATCGTAGCTTGTGCTGGCATCAGATGTTTGCGCAGGTGCTGACCATTGCCGCTCTGCTGCATCCGGTGTTTTACACCAGCCCCTTTGGCGCAGCCTTTCATCGCCCGGATGAACTGCATGATGCGCTCGCGTTGGGGCTGGATGCCGCTTCGCTGGTCTCCGGCGGCTTGGCCTGGCTGTTGCTGGGATTGCTGGCCATCACAGCGATCCGGCGCGATGATCTGCCCTATCGGTATGAGGTCTGGCGGGTCAGCCATGGGCTTGGTGCGGCGCTGCTGGCGGGCTCGCGCTGCATCATGCCATTTCGGCTGGGCGCTATTCGGGCGCGCCGGCCCTGATCGCGTACTTGGCGTTCCTGCTGGCCTTGGCGCTGGGCAGTCTGGTGGCGGTTTATCTGCTGCGGCCTTAACGCCTGGCGCACTGGCCTTGGCGCATTGCTGGGCTGGAGCGCGCGGGGGACAGACTATGGTCGCTGACGCTTGAACCCGATGGCCATGCGGGGCTTGCCTATCGCGCCGGGCAATTCGCCTGGCTGCGGCTGAACTGCTCGGCGTTTTCGGTGCGCGAGCATCCATTCTCCATCGCCTCAGCGCCCGCAGATGGGAAGGCATTGCGCTTCCTGATCAAGGAAGTGTGCGATTTCACACGCCAGATCGGTGCGTTGCCGCTTGGCGCGCGCTTTTGTGGATGGCCCGAATGGCGCGCTGTGCCTGGAAGGCCGGCAAGAGCCCAGCATCTTCCTGATCGCCGGCGGCGCGGGGTTGGCGCCCATGCTTTCCCTATTGCGGGACGCCGCCGCGCGCGGCAACACACGCCCCATCAGCCTGCTGTATGGCAATCGGCATCAGGGGCAGATCATGGCAGCGGCGGAATGGGCCGCGCTTGGCACGCGCTTGCGGCTTGATCTGCACCATGTGCTGTAAGAGCCCCCGCCCGGTTGGGCCGGTTTGGCCGGCATGATGACGCCCGCCTTGATCCAGACCGAAGCGGCGCAAGCCGCGCGTGCGGGGTGGGTTTTCCTGCTCTGCGGCCCCGGCCCCATGATCCGTGCCGCGCATGAGGGCTTGGCCGCGCTTGGCGTGCCCCGGCGCCGCATCCTGGAAGAATGTTTTTCGGTGTTTTAGGCGTTGCCCCCGCCTTAATCATGCCCGGCTTTCTCGGCATAAGACGGCAGAAGATCAGTTCAGGGGAAGCGTCCCGTGCCGTTGAAGCCTCTCAAGAAAGCCGTGCTGCCCGTTGCCGGGCTTGGTACGCGTTTCCTGCCCGCCACGAAAACCATGGCGAAGGAAATGCTGCCCATCGTGGACAAGCCGCTTATTCAATACGCGGTGGAAGAAGCGCGTGCGGCGGGGATTGAGCGGTTCTGCTTCGTGACCGGTCGCGGCAAGACCATGCTGGTTGAGCATTTTGATATCGCCTACGAATTGGAACGCACCTTGGCGGAACGCGGCAAGGAAAAGGAGCTGGCGGCCTTGCGCGCCGATGCGCCGCCGCCTGGGTCCATCATGTCCGTGCGTCAGCAAGTGCCGATGGGGCTCGGCCATGCCATTTGGTGCGCGCGCGCCTTCATTGCCGATGACCCCTTCGCCATTTTGCTGCCCGATGATCTGATGCAATGTGAAGTGTCCTGCACCGCGCAGCTTGCGGGAGCCTATCGCGAAACCGGCGGCAATGTGGTGGCGATTGAGGAAGTGCCGCGTGAGCGTGTGAACCGCTATGGCGTGCTTGATGTGGCGGAAGATCACGGGCGGTTGGTTTCCGTGAAGGGTCTTGTCGAAAAACCGCCAATTGAAAAGGCGCCGTCCAACCTGACGATCATTGGCCGCTATGTGCTGATGCCGGAAGTAATCGGCCATTTGGCGCGCATGGAAAAGGGCGCCGGCGGCGAAGTGCAATTGACCGATGGCATGGCGACGCTGATCGGTACGCAACCCTTTCATGGGCTCCGCTATGAAGGCCGCCGCTTTGATTGCGGTGACAAGGCGGGTTTTCTGGAAGCACAGGTGGCATTCGCGTTGGCCAGACCTGATCTGGCGCCGGCCATGCGCGATATTCTGAAGCGTTACGGATAGGCGTTATATTGGCTGCATAGCACGCACGAGGTCTGCCACGTCCGGCGCATCATCCAGGCGCCAGATCGCATCGCGCAACGCCGCCGCGCCCGCCTTGCCCAATAACGGTTCGGCATTGTCGCGGTATTTCGCTTCCAATTCGTCATCCGAAAGCGGCGCGCCGGGGTCACCCTTCGGCAGCAGCACGGTTTCGGTCAGCTTCGAGCCATCATCCAGGGTAATGGTCACGCGCGCGGGGAATTTCGCGGGATAGAGTTTATTCAATTCCGCATCCGGCACCACTTCCGTGCGTGCCAGAACCCGGCGGATCAGCGCATCATGCACACGCCCGGGCGCGAATTGGCGCTGCGTCAATTCGCCGTCCACCGCGGCAGCGGCGATGCAATAGGGCACCGAAACCCGCGCCCCCATCAGCGAGGTGACATCCTTGTTCGAAAAATGCGATTTCACCGTTTCATAGGTTTCATTGGTGATGGACACAATCCGCTTCGGGTCTGGCTCGTGCTTGGCCACGATGGCGAGGGTGGCCTGGATCGGTGAATGGCTCGCCAGGATGGATGGGAAATATTTGAAGCCGTTTTGCAAAATCTCCCATTCTGTCCCGAGCCCTGCGGTCAGCGCCGCCGCTTTTGGTTCCAGCGAAAACGCAGCCAGATAGCCCTTCGGGTGTTCCAGAATACCGGGCGGGCTGGTGGCGCCAAGCGCGGCCATTTGCGCAGCCAGAATCCCATTCAACGCGGCCTTGCCGGGGTGGATGGATTTCGTCATGTCGCCGGATTCGAAGAAGGTGTTTAACCCCGCTGCTTGCGTGCCCGCGAGGCCGAGTGCGCGCTGTACGCCATCCGCATCCAGGCCCATGGCATGCGCCGCACCGGCTGCCGCGCCAAAGGTGCCATTGGTCGCCGTGGAATGCCAGAAGCGGTAATGCGTGGGCATCACGGCTATGCCGACACGCACCGCCACCTCATACCCCGCCACCAAAGCGGCCAGCATCGCACGCCCTGAAAGCCCACGCGCTTCGGCCAAGGCAAGCGCGGTGGGCACCATGACGGAACCGACATGCAACAAGGCGCGCTTATGCGTGTCATCATTATCGGCGGCATTAATCAGGATGCCATTGGCGAGTGCGGCGAAAGCAGGCTGCACGGCAGCACCCGCCGTCCCCATCACATGCGCGCCGGGCGCGCCAGGATAAAGTGCCGCGATATCACGCGCGATGCTTGATTTCTCCGCATCTTCTATCCAGGCTGCCATGGCGCAGCCCAACGCGTCCAACACAAGCCGCGCGGCTTGACGGCGCACTTCCGGTGGCAGTGCATCCGGCCTGATGGCGGCAGTGAATTCCGCAAGTGCGCGCGTGGTCATGCTGGTGATTCCTTCTTAGACTTTTCCGGTGAGGCGTAAATCAGGCTGTAGAATGTAGGCGCCGCTGTAAAGCCTTGCCCGGCAAGCGCTGCCTGAATCATTTCCGCATTCGTACCCTCCGTCACCATAATAATCACGAAGGATGCATCGCCACCGGGGCGGAGTTTTTCCTCAGGGCTTGGCACGGTCACGGTCGGATCAGCACGCCAAAGCCGCACGCGCATAACGCCGGGCTGTTCAAGCATTGCGGGCAATTGCGCTTCAAGGCCGGGCGCTGGTGCTTCTTGTTGCGCGATCAGCGCCAGTATGCCGCCGGCGCCCGCCTGCCCTTCATCTAGGGCTACACAACAAATACTGCGCGACATGGTGCGGAAATGCGCCATGATGCGCGCGGTCCAATCTGTCGGCTCCGCCAATCGCTTAAGATAGGGTGCAGAGCACAGCACTGCGGGTGTTGCGGTTTCGTAAAACGTCAGAAACTCCGCACGTGGGCCATTCAGGCGGCGATAACGCCGCGCATGATGAAAGCCGGGGATGCCCAAGCGATCCGGCAAATGATCCCTCTGATACCAGGCTTCATAATCGCGCCGATCACAGGCTGGCGCGATATCATTCATCACGCAAAGCAAACCGCCGCCCTTGGCCATGCTGTTCCATCCATCATGTCTTGGCACCGAGTATTGCGCCCCTTGCGTGTGAGGGAAAGCGGCATCTGTGCTGGACAGATAGGGCGCGCCCGGTCACCATGGCGGCAAGAAAGGGGAGGAACCAGCATGGAAAGACGTTCATTCATTACCGCTGGCGCTACGCTACTTACCACGCCCGGCATTTTGCGCGCGCAAGGCGCCTGGGTGGCCACGCGCCCCATCCGCTTCATCGTGCCCTGGCCGCCCGCCGGCACCACCGATATCGTGGCGCGCATGATTGCGCCCGCCTTGCAGGAGGCGCTGGGCCAAAATGTCATTATCGAAAACCGCGCCGGTGCGGCGGGGTTGATCAGCACGGAAGCCATTGTGCGGGCCGATGCGGATGGCCATGCCCTTGGCTTCATCATCAGCACCCATGCCGCCAATGCGCATCTGGTGAAGAACCACCCCTTTGATGCGGTGCGCGACGTCACCCCGGTGATCCATGTCGCCAATGTCCACAATATCCTTTCCATCAACAACAACCTGCCACCGCGTGCGGTGCAGGAGCTGGTCACCTGGGGCCGGACCAATCCAATCGCCTTCGCATCCTCCGGCACCGGAACTTCAACGCATATCAGCGGGGAGATGTTTCGTCTCGCGACCGGGCTTAGCATGACCCATGTGCCCTATCGCGGCGGTGGGCCGGCGCTGACAGATTTGATGGCGGGCAATGTGCCGATCATGTTCGCCAATGCCACATCGGCGCTGCCGCATGTGCGCGGCGGGCGTATTCGCGCACTGGGCGTGACGGCAGCGCAGCGCCTGCCCTTTCTGCCGGACGCACCCACCATCGCCGAGGCCGCCATCCCTGGTTATCAGATCGCTGAATGGTACGGCATTGTCGGGCCGCGCGGCATGCCGCCCGCCGCCGCGCAACGCTTGAACGCCGTGATTGGCGGCATCATCACTGCGCCAGAGATGCGCCAAAAACTGCTCGACTCCGGCGCAGAGGTTGTGGGCGGCACGGCGGAGACCTTCGGCACACTGATCGCCAATGATGTCGCGCGCTACGGCCAGGTGATCCGCGATGCCGGGATCACCGCGGAATGAGCGCGCCGCTTTGCGGCAAGATTGCGCTGGTGAGTGGCGCCAGCCGCGGCATTGGTGCAGCCATTGTCCGCATCCTCGCGCGCGATGGCGCCAGGCTGGTGCTGCTTGCGCGCAGTGAAGCCGATATGCAGAAGGTTGCCGCCGATTGCGGCGTGGATTGCGTGGTGGTGCCCGGCGATTTGCGCGAAGATGCCGCTGCCAAGGCAGCGGTTGAAGCGGCCATTCAGCGCTTTGGCGCCTTGGATATTTTGGTCCATAGCGCAGGTGCGACCAAGCGCGGCGATTTCCTGACGCTCACCGATGATGATTGGGCGGATGGTTATGCGCTGAAACTATTTGGCGCCGTTCGGCTGGCACGCGCTGCCTGGCCACATCTGTGCAAAGCCAAGGGTGCGGTTGTGAATATTGGCGGCATCGGCGGGCGGCTGGCGAGTGCGGATTTCACCATTGGCGGTTCGGTCAATGCGGCGCTGATGAATTTCACCAAGGCGCTCGCGGATCGCGGTGTGGCGGATGGCGTGCGTGTGAACCTCATCAATCCCGGCAATATCCACACGGATCGGCTGACGCATCGCATCCGAACCCGCGCCAAGGAATTGGGCGCCGATGACGCAGCAGCAGCAGCCGATCTGGCGCGCGAAGCCAGCATCAAACGCTTCGCGACACCTGAGGAAATTGCCGAGGTCGTCAGCTTTCTGGTCAGCGACCGCGCGAGTTATGTGCAAGGCACGCTGATGGATGTGGATGGCGGGTGGCTGCGGGCAGTCTGAAGGAGAGAACACATGTGCGATAAGGCAAAGGAACGTGGGCTTGGCTGGCGCGGTTGGATGCCGCTACCGCCGCGGATGGAAAACAAACCGCTCGGCCCCTGGTTGGACCTGACGCACCCGATAGATGAGGCGATGCCGCGTGTGCCAACCTTCGGCCCGCCCAAGGTCAAGAAACTATTCTGCCTGCCCGCCGATCCGCTGACCGTGACAAGCTTTGAGATGGTGGTGCATACCGGCACGCATGTGGATGCGCCATGCCATTTCTTCAGCGATGGGCCGAGCATGGAACAAGTGCCTTTGGAACGCTGGAATGGTCCCGGTGTTGTCTGGCGCTTCGATCTACCGCCTAATAGCCTGCTCGAGCCGGAACATCGGGAAGCCGCGCGCCCGCTGCTGCGTCCTGGCGATATTCTCGCGCTGGATACGGGTTCTTCGCCGCATATCAATACGCCCGCCTATGATGCGCATCCCTGCCTGAGCCTGGCAGCAGCGGATTGGATTGTGGCGAAGCAGGTGAAGCTTCTCGCCTGTGATTTCCCAACGCCTGATCTGCCCGTGCATCGCCGCCCGGCTGAGGGCTTCACCTGGCCAGTTCATCAGCGCCTATTGCGTGATGGCGTGCTGATTTGTGAGCATTTGCGCGGGCCCCGCCCGCTTGCCGGCAAGCGGGCGGAATTTATTTTTGGCGCGCTTGCTATAACCGGATCGGATGGTGCGCCGGCACGTGTCATGGCGCGTGAAATCGCCGAATAGAGTGAAGGACGCGCCCCATGGGTGAAGCCGCTTCCGCCACCGAGGCCCTGGGGCGTTTCGTTGCCGAGTCTCGGTTTGATACCCTACCAGAGGCGCTGCGCCATGAAGGGCGGCGTTCCATCCTGAATCACGTGGGCTGCGCGCTGGGTGTTGCGCGTGATCCGGCGGTGATCACAGCGCTAGAGATCATGCGCGAAGCCTCCGGCAAGCCACGCGCCACGGTGCTTGGGCAGCGCGATAGGCTCGGCGTGATGGAAGCTGCTTTCGTCAATGCCATTACGTCCAATTTGCTGGATTATGACGACACGCATCTGAATACTGTGATCCACCCAAGCGCGCCGGTCGCCCCAGTGGCCTTTGCACTTGGCGAGGAAATTGGCGCCACCGGGGCCCAGGTTTTGCACGCCCTCCTGCTGGGTGGCGAAATCGCCTGCCGCATCGGCAATGCGGTCTCCCCCGGTCATTACGCGCGGGGCTGGCATATCACCGCAAGCTGCGGGGTTTTTGGCGCGGCGGCGGCAGCGGCACGGCTGATGCGGCTTTCGGCAGAACAGACCGCGCATGCGCTTGGTATCGCCGCCAGCCAATCGGGCAGCATTGTCGAAAACCTGGCGACGGCGGCGAAGAATATCGGCGTAGGCAACGCAGCGCGGAATGGCATATTGGCCGCGCGTTTTGCTGCGCGCGGCTATCGGGCCGCGCCGCTCGCCATTGAAGGCCCGCTTGGTTGGGCGCGCGCCATGGGTGATGAGGCGGTGCTGGCTGAGATCACCGAAGGGCTTGGCCAGCGTTGGGAAATATCGCGCAATACCTATAAGCCCTATGCGGCGGGCATTGTCTTTCATGCGGTGATAGATGCCTGCCTTGACCTGCGTGAGAGGCTTGGCGATGCAGTCTTACACATCAAAAGTATCACCGTTGCCGGCGATGCGCTTTTGCTGGCGCGTGGGGATCGCGTGGTGCGCAATGAACGCGACACGCGTGTCAGCATTCATCACTGCGCCGCGATTGCACTACGGCTCGGCCGCGCTGATGTGGCGGATTTTGAAATGCCGGCGGTGCTAGACCCTGCTCTTGCGGCGCTGCGCGCAAAGGTGGTCGCGGGATGCGATGTCAGCCTGCCACGCGGTGCGGCGCGTGTGACCATCACACTCGCGGATGGCAGTGCGCATCAGCATTATGTCGAACATCCGCGCGGCAGTGCGGAACGCCCGCTGAGTGACGTGGAACTCGCGATGAAATACCGTGCCAATGCCGCGCTTGGCGGCACCACTGCCGAAGTAGAGGCTCAGATTACGGCGCTTTGGGCGCTTGACAGATCAGCTTCCATCGCGCCGCTGATGGCATTGCTCAGTAGCCCGGCGCGCAATGCAGAAGCGTAAAACTGGCCGAGGTAATCACCAGATCAATCTTATCCGGCGTGGTCCAGCCGATATCCTGTTCCCCGCTGCGCGGATGCTGATCATCGAATTCCGGCGGCCCGAGGCGCGCTATCAGCCTTTGGCGCAGTACATCGCCCTGCGCCGCAGCGCCGCGCCCTGAAACACAGGCCAGGCCGCCGGTTTTGACATCGAAGCCGAAGGCGATGTTCATGCGGAGTCCTTCTACGCTGAAGGTGCCGCGCGCACGATATTCCACCCGCGCATCCATCATGCGCCGTTCCGCCGCCGGCAGGCTGCGCACCGCGCGGCGCGATGCCGTTACCGCCTGTGCTTCCGTCATGCCCCAACGCGTATATTCCCAGGCCGCGTTAGCGGGGGTGATCATCACCAGCAACATCAGGGCGATCAGGTCATGCCGGACCAATTTCATGCAATATTTCCGGGCGGCGCCCGACCTCTGACTTTCCGTGCCTGCCTATAGCGCGAAATGGGCGATCTTGCGCGGGGCATGCGCTTGGCGAAACTCACGGCCAAACAGGCACAACATCCAGCCCCGCAGTCTCTGGTAGGCCGCAGATCAGGTTGGCATTCTGTACTGCCTGGCCTGCGGCGCCTTTGCCAAGATTATCAACCACGCCCATCGCGATCACCAGATTGCGCCCTGGATCCGCTGCATAGCTGACGAATGCAAGGTTGGAACCAGTGGCCCATTTGGTCTGCGGAGGCTGATCGGTTACACGCACAAAAGCCCGCGCGGCGTAGAAGCGCCGCGCCGCGTCCAGGCAGTCGCCGGTCGTTGCGCGGCCACGACAGTAGATGGTTGTCAGTATGCCACGGGTCATAGGCACCAAATGTGGCGTAAACACCAGCCCCGTTGCAGCGCTGCCGCGCAGCTCCTCAATCGTTCTGGCCATCTCGGGCATGTGGGTATGCTTGAGCAGCCCATAGGGCACCAGATTCTCATTGCTTTCAACGTAACCAAATTTGCTGTCGCCGCCACCACGACCAGCGCCGGAGATACACTTCTTGGCGTCAATCACGATATTGCCGGGGTCGATCAACTTATTGGCCAGCAAGGGCGCAAGCGCTGTCAGCGCCGCCGCCGGAAAACAACCGGGATTGGCAATGCGGTTCTGACCCTCGATCTGTATCGGCCAGACATCGGCCAGGCCATAGGCCCAACCTTTGACGTAGCGATGATCGCCGCCGATATCGATGATCTTTACGTCCTTGGAGATGCGCGCCAATGCCTCGGCCGAGCTGCCCGTGGGCAGCGACGCAAACAGCACATCAAGCTTTGGCAACTTCCCCGCATCCCATTTCTCGATGACCAGATCAGCGAGCTTGGCCGGTGTACCGGGGAAGCGGTCCACAAGCCGGCTGCCGGCGCTGCCCTCACCTGCGGCGTAGACCAGTTCGAAAGACGGGTGGTTTGCGACCAGGCGCATCGCCTCGCCGCCGCCAAAACCGCTGATGCCAACAATGCCAATACGAATGCTCATGGCGATGTCCTGCTGCTGGAGTGGTCTTTGGCTGCTGCATCGGCATTATCGAGACGCTTGCTCATGTACACAGTCACGCCGAACTGCACGTGCTCTTCCTCACGATCCACCCGATAGCCGAGCCTGCCGTAAAATCGAATATTCTCGGCAAACAGCGCATTGGTGTAGAGCCGCATCTCGCTCAGATTGAGGGAGCGGGCGACGTCTTCAGCATGCGCCATCAGCACGCGGCCGAAACCACGGCCTCGATGCCCGGGCGCGACGGCGATGTTGACGATCAGCAGGTGATCAACGCTAGGCACCATCTCAATCAGCGCCGCCGCCTCTCCATCCATGCGCAGCAGGTCTATCAGATGGTTGCGTATTGCCGCTTCATAGTCGGCGGTCATCGGTCGCGACTCCCGTCCAAGGAGCGGCACCCATTTCGCATAGGCTGCGCGGGTCAGGTCGCGGATGGTCGCCACATCAGCGGTGGTGGCGCGCCGCAACGCTTTCTCTCCGGCACCCTTAGATACTTGTGACGCATCGGGTTGGGTGGCGTTGCCATTCTGCATGTGATGCTCCCTTGAGTTGGTCAAAGAAAAACCCCCGAGAGCCAGGGGCTGCGGGGGTTCAAAGATGCGGGCTGATGCCGCCTCAGGTAGTGGGCCGCTACGGGGCGGACCTCACTTTGGGAGGGGCTTGTCTGCACGCAGCCACGAAAGCCGCCGCTGAAAAGCAGCGACGGCGTCGGTTGGCGATGCGGCGGCAAAACCCGGTCATGGAACAAAGCCTAGTGTTACGGCTGAAGGCCTGTCAACGCGGATTTGCGGCCAAGCGCGGCATGGGCATTCAAGCCCGCCCGTGACAAGCCTTGAACTTCTTCCCGCTCCCACAGGGACACGGCGCATTGCGCGGCGTGCGGGCCCAGGTGCTTGGGTCATTCGGATCCACCGCTTCAGGCAGGGCGCGCGCTGATGCGGTGCCGATTGGCGCCGTAATGGGCGGGCCATCCACTTCCATCATCTCAGCGCCCGCGAGCGTCGGGTCCGGGTGGCGCATGTCAAACACACCAATGCCTTCCGGCGCGGGTGGCGGCGCATCCGGGCGGATTTCAATGCGCAGCAGCAGGCTGGTCACGCGTTCACGCAGGTTTTCCAGCATGGAATTGAACAGGCGGAAGGCCTCGCTTTTGTATTCATTCAGCGGATCGCGCTGACCATAGGCACGCAGCCCAATGCCCTGACGCAAATGATCCAATGAAAGCAAATGTTCCTTCCAGGATTGATCGAAAATCTGCAGCAGCAGGGATTTTTCGATCTGGCGGATGATCTCCGGCCCCACATTGGCCGCACGAGACGCATAGGCCTGGGCCGCTGCCTGCATCAGGCGTTCACGCACCGCATCATCATCAATGCCTTCTTCACGCGCCCAATCCGCCACCGGCTGATCAAGGTTCAGGATATCCTTGACGTCACGATCAAGCTTTTCCAGATCCCATTGCTCGGGATAGGCATTTTCCGGAATGGCGCGCGCCACGATATCCGTGATGGTTTCCTCACGCATTTCCGTGATGGTTTCGGCAACCTCATTCGCCATCATGAAGGCGCGGCGCTGGGCATACACTTCCCGGCGCTGGTCATTCATCACGTCATCGTATTTCAAAAGGTTCTTGCGGATGTCGAAATTCCGCGCTTCCACCTTTTTCTGCGCGCGTTCCAGTGCCTTGTTGATCCAGGGATGCACAATCGCCTCCCCTTCCTTCAGGCCGAGCTTTTGCAGCATCCCGCCCATGCGGTCCGACCCGAAGATACGCATCAGATCATCTTCCAAGGACAGGAAGAAGCGCGAGGCACCGGGGTCCCCCTGGCGGCCGGAACGGCCACGCAGCTGATTGTCAATGCGCCGGCTTTCATGGCGTTCCGTACCGATCACGAAAAGCCCGCCGGCGGCGCGCACGATGGGCCGCGCCTCATCCACCTCGGCCTTGTGGCGCGCCAGCGCTGCTTCATATTCAGGGCCTTCAATGGCATTGGCTTCCTGGCGCGCCAGCATTTCCAGATTGCCGCCCAGCTGAATATCCGTGCCGCGGCCTGCCATATTCGTCGCAATCGTCACCGCGCCAGCACGACCCGCCTGTGCCACGATCTCCGCTTCCTGTTCATGGTAGCGCGCATTCAGTACCTGATGCGGGACATTCTTCTTCTTGAGCAAAGCAGAAATGAGTTCTGATTTCTCGATGCTTGTGGTGCCCACCAGGCAGGGCTGGCCGCGCCCGCGGGCCTCTTCGATCAGCTTCGCCACCGCTTCGTATTTTTCTTCGGCGCTGCGATAAACCTCATCATCCTGGTCATTGCGCGCAACCGGCACATTGGTCGGGATTTCCACCACATCTAGCTTGTAGATTTCCGCGAATTCATCCGCTTCCGTCGCCGCGGTACCGGTCATGCCGGCAAGCTTCGGGTAAAGGCGGAAGTAATTCTGGAAGGTGATGGAAGCGAGCGTCTGATTCTCCGGCTGAACTGTCACATGTTCCTTGGCTTCCAGCGCCTGATGCAAGCCATCGGAATAGCGCCTTCCTTCCATCATGCGACCAGTAAATTCATCAATGATCACAATCTTGTCCTGCCGGACAATATATTCGACATCGCGGGTGAAGAGCGTATGCGCCCGCAAGGCCTGGTTCACGTGATGTACCAGGGACACGTTTTCAATGTCATACATATTGCCTTCGGTCAGCAAGCCGAATTGGCGGAGCAATTCTTCCACCCTTTCGCCGCCCAATTCCGTCAGGCTGACGGTGCGCTGCTTTTCGTCCTTCTCATAGGTTTCCTTGTCCTTCACCAACTCCGTCATCACCTCATCGGTGCGGCGGTAAAGGTCGGATGTGTCATCGGTTGGCCCGCTGATGATCAGCGGCGTGCGCGCCTCATCCACCAGAATGCTGTCAACCTCGTCCACGATGGCATAGGCGAATTCGCGCTGGACCATATCTTCCAGCCGATACTTCATATTGTCGCGCAGATAATCGAAGCCATATTCATTATTGGTGCCGTAGGTGATATCGCAGGCATAGGCCGCCTGGCGCTGATCATCTGTCAGGCCATGCACGATCACGCCAACTGTCAGCCCCAGAAAGCCATAGATGCGCCCCATCCATTCGGCGTCGCGCTTCGCGAGATAATCATTCACTGTCACCACATGCATGCCCTTGGCGGGCAGCGCATTCAGATAAACCGGCAGGGTCGCCACCAGCGTCTTGCCTTCGCCGGTCTTCATTTCGGCGATCTTGCCTTCATGCAGCACCATGCCGCCGATCATCTGCACATCGAAATGGCGAAGGCCCAGCACGCGCCGCGACGCTTCTCGCACCGTTGCGAAGGCTTCCGGCAGCAGCGCGTCCAGGGTCTCCCCCTTGGCCAGCCTTTCGCGGAACAAGGCGGTCTGGCCCGCCAGCGCCTTATCCGAAAGCGCCTGCAGGCGGGTTTCCAGCGCATTGATCGCGGGAACGCGGGATTGGTAGCGCTTGAGCGCCCGGTCATTGGAGGTGCCGAAAATGGCGGCTGCAAGGCGGGCAAACATCTGGCGCGTCTATCTCTGACGGGCTCGCGCCCGTTCCTGGCGCCGGGGCGCCTCAAGCATGTTTCGAATTGGCCGCAGAAATAGGCTCCCCCGGGGGGCGGGTCAACGCTTGCGCCTTGTGGGGAAATGGCGCTTCGGTCATGTTCCGGGCCAACCACGTAATTGGAACCAGCCCCCATGCGCCATTCGCGCGGCCTTGCCTCCACCGCCCCCCTTAGCGCCACTCTGGCGCTGCTCCTGGGGGTGGCTTTTGCCCAGCTTAGCCTGGCCCAGCCAGCACCGGCGCCCCCGCCGAGCGACCCCATTGTGGCCCGCGTGGATGGGGAGGAGATTCGCTTCTCAGACCTCGCCAATGCCGCGCAGGAATTGCCCGAGGAATTGCGCGGCGCGCCGCCACAAATGCTCCATCCCCTGCTGCTCGATCAAATGATCGCCGGCCGCGCCGTGGCCGCCGCCGCCCGCCGCGCGGGGTTGGACAAGGATGAGGCGGTGCGCGCCCGCATCCGCCGCGCCGAAGAACAGGAATTGCAGCAAGCCTATCTGTCCCGCGAATTGGCCGGGCGTGTCACGGAAGAACGCATCCGCGCCGCTTATGATGCCGAAATCCGCGCCCGCCCGGCGGAAGAAGAAGTGCGCGCCCGCCATATTCTGGTGCCGACCGAAACCGAGGCGCGCGAAGCCTTGGCCGAAATCCGCGCCGGGGCTGACTTCAATGCCGTGGCGCAGCGCCGTTCCGCCGGGCCTGGGGCGCGCGAAGGCGGTGATCTTGGCTTCTTCAAGCGCGGCGACATGGTGCCAGAATTTGCCGAAGCGGCCTTTGCGCTGCCGGCGGGGCAAATGAGCGCCGCGCCCGTGCGCAGCCCCTTTGGCTGGCACATCATCCGCGTGGATGAACGCCGTGCTTCAGCCCCGCCGAGCTTCGAAGAAGCGCGTGAGACGCTCCGCCAGCGCCTGTTTGAAGATGAAGTCAATGCTGTGGTCGAACGCGCCCGCAGCGCCGCGAAGATTGAGCGTTTCAACCTGGATGGCTCCGCCCCGCGCGCGATTGATGCTGCGGAACCGCCCGCCGCTGCCGCCCCGGCGGGCCGCCCCGCCGCCCCTACCCGTCGCTAGTGCATGCTTGCTTCACATCCGTTCAGCGAACACGCACTGGCTAATTGTCTGATCGCGTTTTCCGAGTCGCCAAGTGGAGCCACTTGGCTTGAAAATGCTCAAAACCCGGAGAAATCCCATGGCCCGACATGATATCCCGACCTCACCGCTTGCCCTGCCCCTGCCGGAAATGCCGCCGGTAACTGGGGTGCACGTGGCATCAGGCCGCGCGGCGATTCGCTACAAGGATCGCGATGATGTGACCGTGATGGCCTTCCCCGCCGGCACCACCGTGGCCGGGGTTTTCACCCGTAATCGCTGCCCCGGCGCCCCGGTGGATTGGTGCCGCGGCGCCCTGCCTGGTGGCAAGGCGCGCGGCCTGGTTGTGACGGCGGGCAATTCAAACGTCTTCACCGGCCGCGCCGGGCGCCGAACTTGCGAGGAAACCGCCAAGGTCGCCGCCGCGATTCTGGGGTGCAAGCCCAAGGAGATTTTCCTGGCTTCCACCGGCGTGATTGGCGAGAAACTGCCGACCGAAAAGCTGATCGCTGCCCTGCCGCGTATTTTTGATATGGCGGCCGAGCGCGATTGGCAGGGCGCGGCCAAGGCCATCATGACCACAGATACCTTCCCGAAAGGCGCCATCCGCAAGGCGCGCATCGGTGATGCAGAAGTCACCATCGCCGGCATCGCCAAGGGCAGCGGCATGATCGCGCCTGATATGGCGACCATGCTGTCCTTCCTGGCAACGGATGCGAAAATCCCCACCGGCGCCCTGCAAGCCTTGCTGAAGAAGGGCGTTGATCGTTCCTTCAATTGCGTGACGGTGGATTCTGATACCTCCACTTCCGACACGGTGATGGTTTTTGCGACTGGTACGGCGAAGCATCCGCGCGTGCCGGCGGAAGGTGGCGCGGTGCTCAAGGATTTTGCGCGCGCCTTGAATGAAGTGCTGATGGAATTAGCGCTGATGGTGGCGCGTGATGGTGAAGGCGCGCAGAAGCTGATCCAGATCAACGTGACCGGTGCGACCACGGCACGTTCGGCACATCGCATTGCAATGTCCATCGCCAATTCGCCTTTGGTAAAGACCGCAATTGCGGGTGAGGACGCGAATTGGGGCCGTATTGTCATGGCCGTTGGCAAGGCGGGCGAACCGGCTGATCGCGACAAGCTTTCGCTCAGTGTCGGCGGCGTCTGGTTGGCGCGCCATGGCGGCGTGGTGGATGGCTATGATGAAGCGCCCGTTGTGCAGCACATGAAGGGGCGCGAAGTGGAAATCACCGTTGATATCGGCCTCGGCAAGGGCAAATCCACGATCTGGACCTGTGACTTGACGCACGGCTATATCGACATCAATGGCAATTACCGGAGCTGATGTGTTACCGGAGCATTTTCAAGCCAAGTGGAATCACTTGGCGACTCGGAAAATGCGACCGGACAAAGATTTAGTGCATGTCCGGTGAGCAAATGCGAAGCGGGCTTGCACTAGAGACGGAGCGCCTGACGCTCCGCCCATTGCAAGCCGATGACGCGGCTGACTTGCATCGTCTGGTGAATGATTGGGAAGTGGCGAAGACCCTCGCACGCGTACCCTTCCCCTATCCGCGCGATTTGGCGGATGAATGGATCGCTTCCACCCGAGCGCAAATTGCCGCCGGCACTGCCTGGCATTTGGCGGTGACGCGGCAGGAGGATGGCGCGGAAGCCCTTCTTGGCTGTGTTGGCCTGACCCTCGATCCCAAGAATCCGAGCGAGGCAGAGCTTGGCTATTGGATCGGTCGGCGCCATTGGGGCCAGGGGCTTGGGCCGGAAGCAGCAGGGCGCCTCGCACATTGGGCGCTCGCCAATTTGGATATTGATCGGCTGGTGGCCTCAGCGCTCGTGGATAATGAACGCTCGGCGGCGGTGTTGCGGCGGATTGGCTTCAAGGAACGCGGCGCGGGCAGCCAGGAGTTTATCTCACGCGGCGGCTTCATGCCGGTACGGTTGTTCAGCGCCACGCGCATGGATATCGCCGTGGAAACAACCGCACCGGTCGAAGCTGCGCCCACCAGCGGCAAGCCGACGCTATTGGTGGCAGCAGTGGCGCTGATTGATTCGGAAGGCCGCGTGCTGTTGGCGCGGCGACCGGAAGGCAAACCGCTTGCCGGCTTGTGGGAATTTCCGGGCGGCAAGGTGGCGCCGGGTGAAACGCCGGAAGAAGCGCTGATCCGGGAATTGCGAGAGGAATTGGGCATTGATGTCAGCGCCGCCTGCCTTGGCCCCTTCACCTTTGCGTCCCACACCTACGAAAAATTCCATCTGCTGATGCCGCTTTATTTGTGTCGGCGCTGGCAGGGCCAGGTGATCGCCATGGAAGGCCAGGCACTCGCCTGGGTGCGGCCCGCGCGGCTTGGCGATTACGCCATGCCGCCCGCCGATATCCCTCTGGTTGCCATGTTGCGCGATTTCCTTTGAGTCTGTGCCCAAATACAGGAGAGTCCCATGCCGAACCCGACCGCTTGCCTGCTGATCATCGGCAATGAGGTGCTATCTGGCCGCACCCGTGATGCCAATCTGCAATTCCTGGCGACACGGCTGGGCGAGATTGGCATTCCCATGAAGGAAGTACGCGTCATCCCAGATGTGCCGGAAGTGATCATCAATACGGTCAATGAAGTGCGTGCGAAGTTCGACCATGTCTTCACCACCGGCGGCATTGGCCCGACCCATGATGACATCACCAGCGAATGCGTTGCGCGCGCCTTTGGCGTGCCATGGGAACCGCACCCGGATGCCTGGCATGCGCTGGAGTCCTTTTACGCGAAGCAGACCCCGCCAGGAGATTTCAACGCAGCCCGGAAGCGCATGGCAACCATGCCGCGCGGTGCGATCCTGATCGAAAATTCGGTTTCCATCGCGCCTGGCTATACCATTGGCAATGTGCATGTAATGGCGGGTGTGCCGCGCATTATGCAATCCATGTTTGAAGCGCTGGCCCCCCGGCTTGAAGGTGGCCCGCCCATTCAATCGCGCAGCGTGCATGCGCATGGTGTGGTGGAAGGCGCGATTGCGGAGGGGCTTTCCGCCATTCAGCAGCGCCATGCCGATCTGGATATCGGTTCCTACCCCTACTACCGCCGGGGCGGCGGCGGAGGGGTCGCGGTGGTGGCGAAGGGTACTGATCTGGCCGGAATTGAAGCCGCCGTACAGGAAGTTTTCACGCTGATGCAAAAATGCGGCGGTACGCCAGAGATGGGCGAACCGGGGTAGTCAGAACCCGTCCGTTTCCCACAAGCGCGCCGAGAAGGTGAAGTTCGTGGCGAAGTTTGCGCAGGCTGATGGCGCACCATCTGGTCGTGACCAGAAGGCGCAGTCGCTGCATTTATGGCTTCGGCTCACGCTGCGCAGCGCGACGGACAAGCGCCACGAAATGCCTCACTGCGCCTGAAGCGTCGTCCCGGCGTGCCGCAATACTCAGGAAGGCCCTCGCCTGGGCTGCGCCCGAAAGCTCGCGGTAGGTCACGCCTTCCAGCGCTATGCGCCGCATGGACGCCGGCACAAGCGTCACACCGAAGCCTCTTGCCACCAGGCTCAGTGCGGTGCTGATGCGCGGCGCCTCCTGGCCCAGTTGTGGGCTGAAGCCGGCCTGAAGGCATGCTGCCGCCATCGCCTCACAGAGCGCGGGTCCCTGTTGGCGCGCGTAGGCAATGAAGGTTTCACCTGCGAGCGCGCGCAGCGGCAACGCAGCATCCTGGCTGGGCGCGCTGCGCGCCAAAGCATGCCCGCTTGGCAGTGCGGCCACCATTGGTTCCGCAAGCAACGGATGCACCACAAGCCCCTCAGGTGCCGCGATGGACGCGCGCAGGAAGGCTACGTCCATCTGCCCGCCGCGTAGCTGCTCCAAGGTCTCCATGCGGAGGTTTTCCTCCATCGTCAGTGAAACCAGTGGGTAGGCCTCACGGAAGGCCAGAATGACCTGCGGTACAAAGGGGTGGAATGGCGCCGTTGGCGGAACCGCGAGCCGCAGATGGCCCTGCTCGCCACGGGCGGCGCGCTTCGCAGCCTCCACCCCCTGGCCCACGCGTGCGAGGGCGGCGAGGGCATCCTCAAGAAAGCTTTGGCCTGCTTCGGTCGGTTCGACACCGCGCGGCAGTCTTCGGAACAACTGCACCCCAAGTTCGCGCTCAAGTGCCTTGATCTGATGGCTAAGCGGAGGCTGCTGAAGCCCAAGCCGCTCTGCGGCACGGGTGATGTGCCCTTCCTCGGCGACCGCGACGAAATAGCGAAGATGACGGAGTTCCATGCCATAAGCCGTGTGTATGGATTTCGACTTGAACCCATTACGGCCGATCTGTCTGGCGTCATGGCGCCTCCACCATCGCCCGCACCTCAGCGGCGCTGATGCCCTTCCCCCTCAGCGTCCGCAGGCTCTCCGCACCATCGCGTTTGGCTAACCTTCGCCCAGCCGCATCGCGCATCAGCGGATGATGCGCATAGCGCGGCACGGGCCAGCCCATCAAAGCCTGGATCAGCCGATGCACATCAGTCGCCGGCTTCAGATCATCCCCGCGCGTCACCAGCGTAATCCTTTGCAGCGCATCATCATGCGTAACGCAGAGATGATAGGATACCGGCACATCCTTCCGCCCTAGCACCACATCGCCAAAAACTTCCGGTCGGCATTCATGCCAGCCCTCATTTTCCTCATACGCCGGCAAGGGTCGGCTGACAGCCTCACAAGCGCGCGCCATGTGAAGCCGGAGCGCATGGGGCTCCCCGCCAGCGATGCGGCGTGCGGCTTCGGCTTCCGGCAAGTCGCGGCAAATGCCCGGGTAAAGCGGCCCATCCGGGCCTTGCGGCGCGGCACCGGCCGCGGCCATTTCGCGCGCGATATCGGCGCGGGTGCAAAAGCAGGGATAGACCAGGCCGCGCGCCGCCAGCCCATCCAAAACCTCGCGATATTCATCGAAATGCGCGGATTGCCGGCGCGGCGCCTCATCCCAATCCAGGCCCAGCCAGCGCAAATCTTCCAATAGCGCAGCCTCATATTCAGGGCGGCAGCGCATGGTATCTACATCCTCGATCCTGAGCAAAAACCGCCCCCCGGTCGCGCGCGCACGGCGCCAGGCAAATAGCGCAGCCCGCGCATGGCCCAGATGCAAATACCCCGTCGGGCTCGGCGCGAAGCGCGTTATTTCAGGCGTTGCATCCATGGCTTCCGCCGGGTAGCGGGCGAAGTGCATCGCAAGCAAGGGGAGAAGCCCGGATGGCTGCATTGGAAGGCCCGCAATATGGCCCCGCTTCGGGTGGCAAGCCCGATTCGATTGTGCTGCTGCTGCATGGCGTCGGGGCGGATGGCTTTGACCTGATTGACCTGGCCCCGGTCTGGGCGGAAGCCCTGCCCAATACGCTGTTCATCGCCCCCCATGCGCCCTTCCCGTTCAAAGGCGTCCCCTTCGGCCGGCAATGGTTCGACATTATGGACCGCACGCCAGCGCGGCTTGAAGCGGGGCTCCGCCATGCCGCCGCCATCCTTGGCGATTTCACCCACGCGAAGCTCACGGAACTCGGCCTTGGCGCAGACCGGCTCGCGCTGATGGGCTTCAGCCAGGGCGCGATGGTGGCGCTATTCGCCGGTCTGCGCGGCGTAGCGCCGGCCCCGGCCTGCATTCTGGCCTATTCCGGCGCGCTTTTGGCACCGGATAGCTTCGGCGCCGAAATCTCTGCCCGCCCGCCCGTGCTGCTTGTGCATGGCGAAGCGGATGAGGTAGTGCCCACCAATGCCAGCCGCCAAGCCGCACTGGCTTTACAGGCGGAAGGGGTGCCGCATGAACTCCTGCTCCGCCCCGATCTTGCCCATGGGCTGGATGATGCTGGGCTTGCCGCCGGCACAGCGCTGCTGGCGCGCAGCCTTTCGCGTGTTGCAGGCAGATGAAACCTGCCTTGGATAGCTTGCGGCGCGGCGCGGCGCATGTCATGAATTCTCAAGTCGCGGCGGCACCACTACATCTGGGGGTTCCCGCCCATTAGAACCCCCGCATGATGTGGCGCCACGCTGGAAGGAGCGAGGCTTGCCAGATGGCGGTACCTTCGCGGGGGCGAATGCCTATCCCGCGCTTGTTCTGAATGCGGATTTCCGCCCGCTTTCCTATTTTCCACTGTCCGTTTGGTCCTGGCAGGATGCAATCAAGGCCGTTTTTCTGGACCGCGTTTCCGTGCTGAATGAATATGATGTGGAGGTGCATTCGCCCTCCATCGCGCTGCGCTTGCCGAGTGTAATTGCGCTAAAGGAATTCATCCCCGCCGCGCGCCGTCCGGCCTTCACGCGCTTCAATGTTTTTCTGCGCGATCATTTTGAATGTCAGTATTGCGGCGGTGGCTATCCCACGCCGGATTTGACCTTTGATCATGTGGTGCCGCGTTCCCGCGGTGGGCGAACTTCCTGGGATAATGTGGTGACCGCCTGCGGGCCGTGCAATTTGCGGAAGGGGAGCCGCCTGCCGCGCGAATGCGCCATGATCCCGCGCCAGACGCCGCGCCAGCCGACAAGCTGGGAATTACAGGAAAATGGCCGGTCCTTCCCGCCCAATTATCTGCATGAAAGCTGGCGGGATTATTTGTATTGGGACAGCGAATTGGAGAATTAGCGCTTTGCGTTTCGCGTGATACTGCCTGGATTATCCCGACTGGCGCAAAGGGTGCGTCAGCAAGCGATCCAAACGCTGTTCCTGATCCGCACAAAATTCCGCAACACCAATGACCATGCCAAGCTGCCCCGTTGCCGGTTCTGCGCGATAAGTGCCGAACAGCCTGTCCCAGCAGGAAAGGCAAAAGCCGAAATCGCTATCGGTTTCTGCGCGCACTTCGGAATGATGCACGCGATGCATATCGGGCGTCACCAGCACCAGGCGCAACGCGCCATCCAACCAGGCGGGCAAAGCCAGGTTCGCGTGGTTGAAAAGGCTGGTCGCGTTCAGCAAAACCTCAAACACCAAAACGGCCTCTGGCGGCGTGCCGAGCGCGATTACAGCGGCCATCTTGATCGCCATGGACAATAGGATTTCGAGCGGATGGAAGCTTAGCCCGGAAGACGCATCCAATTCCGGGTCAGCGTGATGCACACGATGCAGGCGCCACAGCACCGGCACAGCATGAAAGACGCGATGCTGAAAATAGATCAGCAGATCAAGTAGCAGCGCTGCCAAAATGCCCGCCACCGCCCCATGCAGCCCCAACCAGCGCAGCAGCTCAAGCCCCAGGCTTTTCGGCAATGAGTGCCGCGCCAACGGCAGTGGCAGGGGCCAGCAGCCGCACCAGCAGGGAAGCAATCACCACCAGCCCGAGATCCGCCAGCCAGCACCGCCAGGAAAGCCGCTGCGCTCGGCGCGGAAAGGCGCGTTCCAGCACCAGCACGGCACAGAGCACACCCAGCAAGGCGGCCAGCCGAATCAGCAGTTCATGGGCCAGCATAGCCACGGAAGTTCTTTCATCATCACGGCATAGCTTGTGTCGCGCGCCATGAGTTGGAATGCTCAATCCCATGATAACACGTAAATACCCCCGCTGATGACCCTTGGCTTTCTGGAATGGTCCGCCCGGCGCGGGGGGTTGCTGCTGGCGCTTGGCATTTTCGCGGGGCTTTTCATTCCGCCCTTGGCCGCCTTGTTTCGTGATGCGGTGACCTTCACGGTTGCGACGCTCATGACAATGGTGCTGCTGCGCGTGGATTTGGCTCAGGTGGTGGCGTATTTGCGCCGGCCCGTGCTGGTAGTGCTGCTGGTTGGCTGGATGATGCTGGTCTGCCCCGTTCTGCTGTTTCTGGTGCTGCGCGGGTTTGGTTTGGAAGGACCCTTGGTTGCGGGGCTGGTGATCAGCGCGATGGGCTGTGCTGCCACCTCCTCCCCCGCATTTGCACGAATGGTGGGGCTCGATGGAGAGATTTCGTTGGTGGTCGTCATCATCACCACCCTGATCGTACCCTTCACTGCGCCACCGTTGGCGCTTGGGTTGATGGGCATAGATTTGGCGATTTCGCTTTCTGCGCTGATGGGGCGCCTGATGCTGGTGGTGGGCCTGCCCTTGTTGATTGCGGTGGCTTTGCGCCGGCTTTTTGGCCCCGCGCGGCTGCAACGCTATGCCGGCGCCCTGGATGGGTCCGTGGTGTGGCTTGTGGTGATTTTCGGCTTTGGCGTGATGGATGGGATGCTGGCTAAAATCACCTCAGACCCTGCCTGGGTGATGGGTGGATTGGCCTTGGCCTTCGCGGCAAATTTCTGCCTGAATGCCGCAACCGCCTTAGTATTTGCCCCCACCGGCAAGAAACTGGCGCTGACGGCGGGTTTGCTCGGCGGCAATCGCAATATGGCGCTGTTTCTGGCGGTGCTGCCGGCGGCGACCGATGAGCGTATTCTGCTGTTCTTCGCGCTTGGGCAATTTCCGCTTTTCCTGACGCCCTTCCTGCTGCGGCCAATCTATGCGCGCTTCAGGCTGGCTTAGGCGCGTGGTTGCTCCAGCGCCAGCAACACACGCTCCGGCGTCGCCGGCAGATCAAGCGTGGTAATCCTCGTCGCGTCGCAAAGCGCATTCCACACCGCAGTCGCCAGCATCAGTGGCGGTTCGCCCACACCTTTGGAACGAAATATCGTCTCCGCCCGCGCTGGCGCATTGGCGAGCAAGCGTAGCCGGAAATCCGGCGGCGCATCGCGGCTGCCGGGGATTTTGTAGGTGGAGGGGCCGAGCGTGCGTTGCCGCCCTTCCTTGTCCCAAAAAAGGCTTTCCGTGGTGAGCCAGCCAAGCCCTTGCACAAAACCGCCTTCAATCTGGCCGCGATCAATTGCGGGGTTCAGCGAACGCCCGCAATCCTGCACCAGATCAGCGCGCAGCACGCGATGTTCGCCGGTGAGTGTATCCACCACAACTTCCACCACCGCCGCGCCATAAGAAAAATAGAAGAATGGCTCCCCCCGCATGGATTTCGCATCCCAATGAATGTCGGGCGTGCGAAAGAAGCCGGTGGCGGAAAGCGAAATGCGCTGCACCCAGCAGCGATGCGCCAGATCGCCGAATTCCATGGCGCGATTGTCGCCGGGCTTGCCAACAAAAACGCGACCTTCGGCGAAGCCGATCACCTCCACCGACACTTCCCACAGCCGCGCAGCCTCAGTGGCCATGCGCTCGCGGATGGCGATTGATGCCAGATGCGCGGCCCAGCCATTCAAATCAGAACCGGTGGAGGCAGCCGTGGGTGCCGTATTGGGCACCTCGGCCGTGCTGGTTGGCGTGATGCGAATGCGGCCAATCGGCACACCAAAGGCATCCGCCACCACCTGCGCGATTTTGATATTGAGCCCCTGGCCCATTTCCGTCCCGCCGTGATTGAGCCGGATGGACCCATCCGCGTAAACATGCACTAGGGCGCCGGCCTGGTTGAGGTGCATGAGGCCGAAGGAAATGCCGAAGGCCAGGACAAAACTGCCAAGGCCTCGGCGCAAAAACGGATGCTGCGCATTGAAGGCGGCGATGTCCGCGCGCCGCGCGGCCCAGCCGGCATCTGCCATGGCTTCAGCATAGACGCGGCGGATCAAATCGCCTTCCAGCGACTGGCCATAAGGCGCCTTACTGCCATTCTCGCCGCCTGCGAAATTGCGTGCGCGCACCGCTTCCAATTCTTGCCCGGTAGCGGCAGCGACATGGCGCAGCACATCCTCCATCAGCACCACGCCTTGCGGGCCACCAAAGCCGCGAAATGCCGTATGGCTGACAGTATTAGTGCGCAGCGCCAGTGCGCGCAGCTTCACCGCCGGCACATCATAGCAATTCAACCCATGGGTCAGGGCGCGAAACACCACGCCGCCGGTCAGATCAAGGCTATGCCCGCCATCGGCGGCGAGCATCGCCTCCAGCCCCGTGATGCGCCCCGTTGCATCAAACCCTGCGTGCCAGCGATACAGGAAGGGATGGCGCTTGCCGGTCGCCGCCATATCCGCCTTGCGCGATAGGCGCAGTTTTACTGGCCGCCCGGTGATGCGCGCGGCGAGTGCCGCTGCCGCCGCGACCCAGGACGCATTGCTTTCCTTGCCACCAAAACCGCCACCCATACGCCGGCAGCGCACGGTGATGCGGTTAAAATCACAGCCCAGCACGCGCGCTGCGATATGCTGCACTTCGGTCGGGTGCTGGGTTGAGGAGGTGATGGCGATATCGCCATCCTCACCTGGCAGGGCCATGGCGATCTGGCCTTCCAGATAGAAATGTTCCTGCCCGCCGGCGCCAAATTCGCCGGATGCCTGCATGGGCGCTGCGGCAATCGCGCCCGCTGCATCGCCCACCGCGATCTCCTGCGGTGGCAGCAAATAGGCTCCTGCGGCCAAAGCATCCTCAATGGAAAGAATGGCCGGCAGCGCTTCGATTTCGGGTTTCAGCGTCGAAAGTGCCGCCAGCGCCGCATCGCGGGTTGCGCCCACCACCAGCGCGATGGGTTGACCGTGATGGCGCAAGTCTCCATCGGCAAAAAGCGGTTCCACTTCGCGGCCTGAGGGCGAGATATCATTCGCCCCCGGTACATCCCGCGCCGTCAGCACCGCGACAATCCCCGGCATGGCGCGCGCCGCCGCAACATCCAAAGTCCCAAGTCGCCCATGCGCGACGGGCGAGAGTAATAACGTGCCATGCAACATGCCCGGCGCTTCCGGCACATCATCTACGAAGGGCGCGCGGCCCGTCACATGGCCGAGCGCCGAATCATGCGCCAATGCCGCGCCTTGAGCGATTGGCGCATTCATGGCGCGATGAACCGCGGTGCATGAGGCGTGGCCAGGGCCATGATTTCCGCTGCCGTATCTGGCCGCGCTGCGCGCCAATAAAGCCGCAGCATCAGATTGCGCGCGGCGATGCGGCGATAATTGGCAGTGCCGCGCAAATCATCCATGGGTGTGATGGCGCGCGCCAAAGCCTCACCCGCCATGCGCGCTTGCGCTTCGGTGAAGGGCGCGCCATGCAGCATTGCTTCGGCTTCCGGTGCGCGCGCCGCCATTGGTCCGCAGCCGCCATGGGCGATACGCGCGCGGGTAATCACCTGATGATCACGTTCCAGCAGCACCGAAAGCCCAACCGCGCTGATATCCTGATCATGCCGGCGGGAGAGTTTTTCGGCAGCGAAAATCGCCCCCGGCGCAGGCCTTGGGATGAAGATTCGCGCAATGACCTCATGCTCGCCCAGCGCATTGCGCCGATAGCCGAGCAGGAAATCCCGAACCGCGACGTCGCGCATGCCACTAGGCCCCGCGAGGGTGACCTGCGCGCCAAGCGCCAGCAGGGGCGGCAGCGCATCGCCAATCGGGCTTGCGGTGCCCAAATTGCCGCCAAGCGTGCCAAGTGCGCGGATTTGGCGAGAGCCCAAGCGCCGCAACAGCGTGGCAAAACCCGCGAAATCCCGATCATCGGCGATCAGATCAAACAGCGCCGCATAGGGTTCCGCTGCACCAACCGAAAGCCCCTCTGCCCCCGCGCTAATGCCACGCAATTCTACAACATCACGCAGGCAAATAATCGCAGCGGGATTGTCGCGATGTTCCGAAAACCGCAGGCCGAGATCAGTGCCGCCGGCCAATAACCATGCCTCAGGGTTTTCGCGCCGCAGCTTCAGGGTTTCAGCCAAACTGCGCGGCAGGAAAAAGCGATGCTCGGGCGGGCCAAGGGCGGTCACGTCAGTTACGGGGCAGGACGGCGCGGGTTCCTCCGCCACCGGCAAGGCCGCCATGGCATCCAAAATCGGGCGATAGCCGGTGCAGCGGCAAAGGTTTCCGGCCAAAGCCTCATGCGCGTCACCACCCATCCGCGCATGGGCGTAAAGCGACATGACAATCCCCGGCGTGCAGAAGCCGCATTGTGTGGCCTCGGCGACCAGCACTGCGGCCTGCACGGGGTGCAGCGCGCCATCGGGGCTGGAAAGCCCCTCCACACTGCGCAGCGCCAGGCCATGCGCCTGGCCGAGCGTCATCAGGCAGGCATTCACCGGGGCGCGGGCGCCATCCGGCGCCTCAATCACCACGGTGCAGGCGCCGCAATCACCCTCCGCACAGCCTTCCTTGGTGCCGGTTAGCCCCGCCGCACGAAGCCAATCGAGCAGGGTCATGGCTGGGGGCGTGTCACCGGGCAGGGACCGCGTTTCGCCATTCAGGGTGAAGCAGATGGACATGCCGCTCATGTAAGGCGGATCGGGGCGGGTTCAAACCGGGGGGCCTCTGACCTTGCTAACGGCTACTCCCCTTTTTCCAGCCGTTCGATATCCTCATCCAAAAAGCCTAAATGGTGGCCGATTTCGTGGATCAGCACGGTCCGCACCAGGCGGAACAAATCCTCCCCAGATTCGACCCATTCCAGCAGGATGGGTTCGCGGAATAGCAGGATGTGGTCCGGTTCTGCCGGCGTTGCGGCGCTGGTTTTTTCAGTGAGCGGCACGCCAAGGTAAAGCCCCGTCAGCTCATAGGGGTTTTCGATGCCGAGTTCGCGGAGCATTTCCCCATCCGCGACGTCATCCACCAGGATGGCGACGCCCTGCAGCAGATCACGGAGCGGCTTCGGGATGGCGGCAAGCGCATCCTCGGCCAATGCGATCAGGTCTTCGGCACTGGGGGGTGTGGTGAAGCGCATGGGCGCTCATGCGTCCCGAAGCGCCCCTTGGTCAAGCGGCGCTTCGGTTTAGGCAAGCTACAATCTAACCCTCAATCACACTTGCGCGCTGGCCACCGATAATGGACAGGAATTCGCGCCGTGTGCTGGCATCATCACGGAAAGCGCCGAGCATGCGGCTGGTCACCATCGTCACGCCCGGCTTGTGGATGCCGCGCGTGGTCATGCATTGATGCGCCGCTTCAATCACCACGGCGACACCTTTCGGCTTCAGCACCTGTTCGATAGTATTCGCGACCTGTGCCGTCAGCTTTTCCTGGATTTGCAGGCGCTTTGCATAAACTTCTAAAACGCGGGCGAGCTTGCTGATGCCCACCACGCGGCCCTGCGGCAAATAGGCGATATGCGCGCGACCGATGATTGGCACCATATGGTGTTCGCAATGGCTTTCCATGCGGATGTCCCGCAGGATCACCATTTCATCATAGCCATCGGTTTCTTCGAAGGACCGTGCGAGCAAATCTACCGGGTCTGTCTCATAGCCCGCGAAGAATTCTTCATAGGCGCGGGCGACGCGCGCGGGAGTGTCCACCAGGCCCTCGCGGTCCGGGTCGTCGCCGGCCCAGCGCAGCAACGTGCGCACTGCGGCTTCGGCTTCCGCGCGGGACGGGCGCGGCTCCAGAGAGGCATTGGCCGTAGTGAGGCCAGAGGCAGGAGTTTGAATATTCACGGTATTGGTCTTTCCCAAGGTCAAAGCGGCGCTAGAAGGCAGGGGGCTTTGCGACGCCAACACACCCTATGTGGGCCGCCCCGCCGAAATGGCAAGGATTTACCCCCGCTTGGCGTCGGGCGCCCGGCTGGAGTAACTTGGCAACTCCATAACCAACCAGAAGAACCCGCCATGCTTGATGCCGTAGCCCCGCTTGCCGCCAACTCAACCAAGGCGAAGCTTTATGATGCGCTGATCATCGGCGCCGGTTTCGCCGGCTTGTATCAGCTCCATTCACTCCGGGATCGGCTCGGGCTTTCCGCCCATGTGCTGGAAGCGGGCGATGGCGTGGGCGGCACCTGGTATTGGAACCGCTATCCGGGCGCGCGCTGCGATTCCGAAAGCCATAGCTATTGCTATCATTTTTCGGATGAGCTGGTGCAGGGCTGGGAGTGGTCCGAGCGCTACCCGAGCCAGCCGGAGATTCTGCGCTACCTGAATTACGCTGCCGATAAGCTGGATTTGAAGCGCGACATCGCCTTTGGTGCGCGCGTGGTGGTGGCGCGTTATGATGAAGCGGAAAATCTTTGGCATGTGCAGACCGAACAGGGCGGGTATTATGCGGCGCGCTATCTGATCTCGGCCGTTGGCTGCCTTTCTTCGGCCAATCTGCCGAAGATTGATGGCATCCCGGATTTCCAGGGCAAATGGTATCACACCGGCGAATGGCCGCATGAGGGTGTGGATTTCACGGGTAGGCGCGTGGGCGTGATCGGCACCGGGTCCACCGGCATTCAGGCCATTCCGGTGATTGCAGCCGCCGCTAAGCATTTGACTGTCTTTCAGCGCACGGCGAATTATTCGATCCCCGCGCGGAATGCGCCGCTGACCGATGATTTCAAGAAATATGTGCGCGAGAATTTCGCCGAAATTCGTGATGTGATGCGCTCCACCGTCAATGGCCATCCCTGGCGCATTGCGGATCGTTCCGTGCTGGAAGTCTCCGACGATGAACGGAACGAGATTTTTGAAAAGGCCTGGGAAAAGGGTGGCCTCAGGCTGCGTGCCGAATTCCGTGATGTATTGACGAATGAGGAAGCTAATAGGATCGTCTCCGACTTCCTCAAGAACAAGATCGGCCAGATCGTGACGGACCCCGCCAAGGCCGCGATCCTTGCCGATATTGATCACGGCTTCGCGACCAAGCGTCCGCCGATAGATACCGGCTATTTCGAAGCCTATAACCGCGATACGGTTGATCTGGTCAATCTGCGGGCTGAACCGATTGAGCGCATCACCGCCCGGGGCGTGAAGACCAGCAAGGCCGAATATCCTTTGGATATCATCGTGTTTGCGACCGGCTTTGATGCCATGACCGGGCCTTTATTCAACCTGAATATCGCGGGGCGCGATGGTGTGGCTTTACGCGATGTCTGGCGCGAAGGGCCGCGCAGCTACTTGGGCCTGCACGTGGTGGGTTTCCCCAATCTGTTCACCATCACCGGGCCTGGCAGCCCTTCCGTGCTGACCAATATGCCTGTTGCCATCGAACAGCATGTGGATTGGATCACGCGTTGCATCGCGGATATGCGCGCTGCCGGCCAGACGCGCATTGAAGCGAAGCCCGCTGCGGTGGATGATTGGATGGTGCAGGTGCAGGAAGTGGCCAACCGCACGCTTTTCCCGAAAACGCCGCATTCCTGGTATCTGGGCGCCAATGTGCCTGGCAAGCCGCGCGTGTTTATGCCTTATATTGGCGGCATGGCGCGGTATCGGCGAATTTGCGATGAGGTGGCGGAGAAGGGGTATGAGGGGTTTGCGTTGGGCGCCTGACTACGCGCCCGGTCCTTCGCCAATGCTCACCATGCGCCGAACCTCCTCGCCCATGAAGCCAATGGCGGCTCGCGCACGTCGGCCCAGAATGGCCGCGACATCGTAAAGTTCTTGCACCACGCCTTCAAAGCGGAGCCAATGCGGCGCACCGCCTGATGTCAGATCAATGACCATCACGCCGCAGCGCGGCTCCGCCCCGCGCGACTTCAGCGCATCGTCCAAGGCAAGCCCGCTGAAAGTACGATTTTCACGCGGCAGCGAAAGCCCCACCAACGCGTAATCGCCCAAAAAACTCATGCCGCGCAAAAAGCCAGGGCAGAAGGCAATCGGTTCAAACTTCCCGCTTGCCACATCAAGGCGGCCGAATTCCCCGCTGCCAGCATTCAGCAGACAAAGCGTACCCTTATGCAGCCGCGGCGAATGCGGCATGGAAAGCCCCTGCGCCACAACCTCTCCAGACGCCACATCAATCACCTGCCCGCCGGCGGCGCGATGTTCGCGCCAGCCATCCGCCACAACCGATACGCTGGCGGGCGGTGCGGGCAATGATCTGTTCTTCGTCACCGATGCTGGCGATCAGGTGATCGAACTCACCGGCGGAGGTGCTGATACCATCATCGCCTCGGTCAGCATGACCATGCCTGATCAGATTGAGGTACTTCGGATTGACAGCGGCATTTTCGGCATCGCCATCACTGGTGGTGCGGGCAATGACATGCTGATCGGCAATGGGCTTGCCAATAATTTCAATGGCGGCGCGGGGGATGATGTGATCCTGGCGGGCAATGTGACGCTTGCGGATATCTATGCGCTGTTTGCGACCTAGGCTTTGTTCTCCGCCATCCCCTAAACCGGCTCCAACCCCTTGGCGCGGAGCAACTTGGCATCCGCGCCTTCAACCAAAAACGCCATGAAGGCGCGCGCAGCTTCCGGCTGCGGCGCCTCGGCGAAGATGGCGGCGGAGAAAGTCATGACCTCGCCAATTTCAGCGGGCAGCGTGCCGATAATGTCTATCCCCGGCACGGTCATCAATTCGCTGACTTGCTGAATGGCGAGTGCGACTTCGCCGCGCATCAGCAATTCTCCGGTAAAACCCTGCGGGATCACGGTGGCTTTCGCATCCACCTCCGCCGCAATGCCAAGCCTTTCGATCAACCCCGCAAAGAACAGCCCGCTTGCGCCCGCGCGGGAATAGGCCAGTGATGGTGTTGCCAGCAGTGTCGCGCGGAAGGCTTCTGGCGTGCTGATGTCGGGCCGCTGTGCGCCGGCCGCGACCGCAACACCAATATGGGACAGCGCCAAATCGCGCTGGCTGCCCTGCGCGAAAACCCCATTGGCGATGAAATCATCCACCGCCGCCGCGGTCAGGATCGCGATATCGCCCCGCGCGCCATCCGCAATGCGCTGAGAAATGTTTTTCGTTGGGTCAAACACCATGGCCGGGGCAGGGTTGGTCTTCGCCCAAAGCGGCGCTAGCACGTCAAGCAGGCCCTGAAGCGCCAGGGTGGACATGATCGAAAGCGGCTGAGCCATGGGTGGGTTCCTTATGCATTGATCACGGCCAGAATGGCGCCTGCTAAGCCGCGCGGCAATGTGGCAGAGATCACCCTGAAATCGCCACGAAGTCAGGCTTTCATCCCCTCAACATGGAAGGAAAACCCGATGACCCAAACGCGGCTCACTTTGGCGCTTTGCTTCGGCCTGCTCACCCTCGCCGGCGGCGCCCAAGCCCAGGCCCCCGAAGGCTGCGCGCGGCATGAAGCGCGCTTCCCGGCCTTGTTCGGCAAGACGCCTGAGGAAGTGCGCGCTGCCCTGCAAGCCATGCCCGGCATCAGCACCGTGCGCATGGGCGGGCCGACCACACCGATGACGAAGGATTACCGGATAGATCGCGCCACCTGGCTGATTGAAGGCGGCGTGGTGACACGGATTACCTGCGGCTGAGGCTCCCCACCCCCACCAAACCCGCCACCACCCCACAAAGCCCCGCCATGGCCCAAAAAATCCCGGCCCCCAGCGCCGCATAGCCAGGCCCGGACGCCAAGGTCAGCAGCGTCGTCATCGCCCCCACCGCGGCCCCCAGCAGCGTTTGCGCCGTACCGCCCAGGCTTGCCGGCACGCGTTCCTGCAATAGCCGTATCGCCGCCAGATGCATGGCGCCAAAGGTCAGCGCATGAAGCGCCTGCGCGAAAATCAGCGGCGGCAGGCTTTCAGCAACCGCCACGATCGGCCAGCGGACCAAGCCCGCCCCGGCGGCGAGCCATATCAAGCCCCGCACGCCAAGCCGTTCCACCAGGCCGCGCCCCCACAGGAATAGCGCCACCTCCGCCACCACACCCCAGGCCCAAAGCAGGCCGATCACCCCCGCGCTGAAGCCCAAAGCCTGCCAATGGATGGACCCAAAGGCGTAATAGGCCGCGTGGCTGCCCTGCATCAGCGCGGCAAGCACCATCAGCCGGCGCAACCAGGGCAGCGCGAGTGCCGCGCGAAACCCGCTTGCCCCGCCGCGCCCAAAGCCCTCAGCACGCGGCAACAGAAAGGCCGCCGCCGTGCCAAGGCCAAGCATGGCGGCAATCAGCCAGGCCGCACTCCCCGCGCCCAAAACACTCACAAACGCGCCAGCCAGCACGGCAGCCAGAATATAGCTTGCCGAACCCGCCGCACGGGCGCGCCCATAATCAAAGCCAGGGGGCTCCCGCGCGGCGCGCAGCGCCATGGCATCGGCAAGTGCGGTGGTCGGCGCAAGTGCGGCCGCCATTGCCAAATTCACCAAAAGCAGCGCCCAAAACCCGGCCGCCACGCCAAACCCCGCCGCGAAGGCCGCCGCCGCGCCGGTGCAGCAAATCAGCACAAGCCGAGGATCGCCCAGCCAATCCGCAACGCGCCCGCCCAAAGGCCCCGCCAGCAATTTCAGCGCACTCCCGGCAGCCAAAACCGTGCCCAGATCAGCCGGCGTCAACCCGCGCGAGAGCAATAGCGGCGGCAGAAATGGCATCATGACGCCAAAGGCCGCGAATTGCGCGGCATAAATCAGGGCGAAACGGGTGGCGGGGTTCATCACAGGCCCGCCACCCTGCCCGTAGCCGCCACCATGGACAAGCGCGACGCATCATGTCACGGAGCGTCGCGTTTTTCTTTCTTGGACATTGACCCCCGCATGTTCGAACCCAGGGTTCGCGCCATCCTCGGCCCGACCAATACCGGCAAGACCCACCTCGCGATTGAGCGGATGCTCGCCCATGCCTCGGGCAGTATCGGCTTTCCGCTCAGGCTGCTGGCGCGTGAAAATTATGATCGCATGGTGGCGATGAAGGGTGAGCGCTTCGTCGCGCTCATCACTGGTGAGGAAAAGATCGTGCCGCACGAGGCGAAGTATTTTGCGTGCACGGTGGAAGCCATGCCGCTGGATCGGCCGGTGGAATTCCTCGCCGTGGATGAAATCCAGCTTTGCGCGGACCCGGATCGCGGGCATGTGTTTACTGATCGGCTGCTCAATGCGCGTGGCATGGTGGAGACCATGTTTCTGGGGGCGGAGATCATTGCGCCCTTGCTCCGCCGCCTGATCCCGCGTGCCGAGATTGAAACCCGCGCGCGCTTGTCGCAACTGACCTACGCCGGCCCCGCCAAGCTGTCGCGCCTGCCGGCACGTTCCGCGATTGTCGCTTTCAGCGCGCAGGAAGTCTACGCCATTGCCGAAGCCGTGCGCCGCCGGCGCGGTGGCTGCGCAGTTGTGATGGGCCGGCTTTCGCCGCGCACGCGCAATGCTCAGGTCGCGCTTTATCAAAACCGGGAAGTGGATTTCCTGGTTGCGACAGATGCGATTGGCATGGGCCTCAATATGGATGTGGACCATGTCGCCCTTGCCGCACTCAATAAGTTTGACGGCCATCAGCCGCGCGCGCTGACGGCGCAGGAAATTGCGCAAATCGCCGGTCGCGCTGGGCGTGGCATGCGTGATGGCACTTTCGGCACCACGGCGGATGCGCCGGTTCTGGATGATGAGATCATCACGCAGATCGAAACCCATGCCTTTGAAGCACTGAAGACCTTGGCTTGGCGCAATGCCGATCTGGATTTCTCATCGGTCGAGAATTTGCTTGATGCGCTTGGCGCGCCGGCGCCGCAGCCTGGCCTCGCCAAGGGCCATGATGCGGTTGACCACATCACGCTTTCCATGCTGGTGCGCGAAGAAGAAATCCGTGGCCTCGCGGATACCGCATCGCGCCTGCGGCTATTATGGGAAGCCTGCCAGGTGCCGGATTTCCGCAAGCTTGCGGATGATAGCCACACGCGGCTTTGCGCGCGGATTTTCACGCATCTGGCGCGCGAAGGCCGCCTGCCGCGCGATTGGGTCGCGTCATCGCTCGCGCAGCTTGGCATGACGGAAGGTGATCTTGATACGCTGATGGCGCGGCTTTCGGGCATTCGCGTCTGGTCCTATATCGCCGCCCGCGCCGATTGGCTGGATGATGCCGCTGGCTTACAGGCGGATGCACGGCGCGTTGAAGACATGGTCTCGGACGCGTTGCACGAAAGCCTGACCGCGCGCTTTGTGGACCGCCGCGCGGCGCATCTGATCAGGGCGCTTGATGAAAGCGATGAGGAATTGCTCTCCGCCGTCACGCGCCGCGGCGAAGTGGTGGTGGAAGGCCATCCGGTCGGCCATGTGAAGGGCTTCCTGTTTGAACCCGATGCGGCAGCGGTGAAGGAAGAAGAACGCCGCGTGGTGCTGCGTGCCGCACGCCGCGCGCTGGGCGCTGAAATCCCACGCCGTGTGGCCATGCTGGAAGCCGCGAAGGATGAGGCTTTTGCGCTCACACCGCAGCACGCCGTAACCTGGGCCCATGCCCACGCACCCAATATGCCCGCGGGCCTTGGCGATATTGCAGAAGTGGCGAAGCTGAAGCCCGGTTCCGAACCCGGCAAGCCGCTGATTGAGGTATTGCCCTCAGAATTTCTCGATGGCGCGCAGCGTGAGCGTATTCGTGCGCGCCTCGCTACCTGGATCGAGGCTTTGGTGAAACGCGATCTTGGCGCGATTTTCGTGGCCGAAGAGAAGGCCAGCGAGGATAATACCCTGCGCGGCCCAGCCTATCGCCTGCGGGAGGAATTGGGCCTCGCCATGGGGGCAACGGATGGCGACATCCGCCCTGACCTCCGCCAGAAGCTGAAGGGCATTGGCATTCGCGCCGGGCGCTATGCGCTTTACGTGCCGGAAGCCTTGAAGCCGCGCGCCATGGCGTTGCGCGCGCAGCTTTGGTCGTTGCTCAGGGGCATTGAAACGCCGAAACTGCCCTCGGGCGGACTGATCGCCGTGGCACCGCCCGCCGATTGGCCGCGTGGCTTTGCCGAGACGATGGGCTGGCTGCCCTCTGGCCCCGTTTTGCTGCGGCTTGATGTCGCGGAACGCATTGCCGGCGAATTGGGCCATCTGACGCGCAAATCGCCTGCCCTGCTGCCGGGCGATCTGGCGAGCCGGCTTGGGATCAAGGGCGAAAACCTCTGCCCCGTGCTGGAGGCCATGGGCTTCCACCTGATCCCGGCGGAAACGCTCGATGAGAAAAACTTCGGCCCGCCCGCGCCCGCGCGCATCGGCCAGCAGCGCGCGCCCCGCTTTGAACCACGCCAACACCAAGGCCCGCGCCGGGATGACCGGCGGAAGGATCGCCGAGGCCCTCGGCCCGATCAGCGCCGGCAGGAAGCCGCGCCAGGTGAAGGTGTGGCGCCCGATCAGGCGCCGCCCGAACAGCAGCGCCCGGAACGCCGGCCAGATCATCGCCCGGATCGCCGCCCGAAGCCCGAAGGCGGGCAGCAGCAACAGCAGCAGCGCCAGCATTACGGCCAGCAGGGCGGCAATGACCGCCCGCGCGGCCCTCGCCCGCCGCGTGAGGATCGCGTCTCCCTGCCGCCCATGCCGCGCCCTGATAGCCCCTTTGCGGTGCTCGTTGCCCTGAAACTCAAGAAGGATTGAGCAAGGGGCGGTGGCGGCCGAGGCGGAAGGGCGGGATTATCAGCGGCTGGATGCCTGGCTCTGGTGCGCGCGCTTTCGCAAGACGCGGGCGGAATGCGCGCGACAGGTGGAAAGGGGCGTGGTGCGGATCAATCGCCAACCGACCGACAAGCCCCATGCCAAGCTCCGTCCTGGCGATGTTTTGACCTTGGCGATGGGGCAGGGGGCTTCGGGGCAGATCATCCTCTGGCGCGTCCGCGCCCTGGCCGAACGGCGCGGCCCGGCCAGCGAGGCGCAGACGCTTTATGAGGTCCTCACCTGAATCTTGACTGCTATGCGTCAAGCCACCTTGTCTAAAATGTCTGACGCGGCCATTTTCCGCTCGGTTTTGGACAGACTCAGCACCAGGGAATCGCGCCAGTGACCTATGTCGTCACCGAAAATTGCATCAACTGCAAATACATGGATTGTGTGGAGGTCTGTCCGGTGGACTGCTTCTATGTCGGCGAAAACATGCTGGTAATCCACCCGGATGAATGCATAGATTGCGGCGTCTGCGAACCGGAATGCCCAGCCGAGGCCATCCTGCCCGATAGCGACGACAATGCGACCCCCTGGGTGGAACTGAACCGGGATTATGCCCGGCAATGGCCCAATATCACCCGCAAGGGTGAGGCGCCGGCGGATGCGGATGACTGGAAGGGCAAGCCCGGCAAACAGGCGCTGCTCAGCCCCAATCCCGGCAAGCCCTGAGCGGTTTTGCGCCGATAGGGGGCAAATATCTGACCGCAATGGTCATGAATCCCCGCCCTATAGCCATGTGGGCGGGTGACCCGAAGCGCTTTTTGTGTTAACGAGATTCTTCGTCATTTCCAGCACTGGTTCCGCCCAGCTGTCTTCCGGGGATGATGCTCTGCATTCTCAACCGGGTCGCGCTGGCCCAGGTTCTGCTTTGGGAGTCCTGTTTTCATGACACGCAAGCCAGTGTCCAAGGCGTCCGCCAAGGGCCGCGCCAAGCCGGCCCGTGCCACGGCCAAGAAGCCGGCCAGCAAGGCGAAATCGGCGGCGAAGCCGGCCGCCAAGAAATCCTCCGCCAAGGCAAGGGCGGCCACGAAGCCCAATAAGAAGGTGGCGCCGAAATCTGTGAAGAAGCTTGTTGCGAAAAGGGTTGCGAAGCAAGCGGCCAAACCGGCCGCGAAATCTGCCGCGAAGCCTGTCGCCAAGCCAGCGCCCAAGCGTGCTGGCAAGGCAGCGCCCAAGCCTCCGAGCAAGCCTGCCGCCAAGCCGGCCCCCAAGGCCGCTGCGAAACCGGCCGCCAAGCCTGCGCCGAAGCCTGCCGCCAAGCCCGCTATGAAGCCTGCGCCCAAAGCGGCGCCCAAGGCCGCTGCCCCGGCGCTCGCTAAGGCGAAAGCGGCACCCGCCCCCGCCAAGCCCGCGGCGCCCGCTAGGGTTGAAAAGCCCGTCGCGAAGCCAGCGCTGCCGACCAATAAGGCACCGGCCAAGCCCACGAAGCCCGTTGTGCCCGTTGCTGCTGAAGCGCCGGCCAAGCCTGCCCCCCGGGCGGCTAAGGCCCCCGCCGCCGCCCTAGTGACCGAGGCTGCGCCCGCAGCCGCCAAGCCCGCCCCAAAATCCAAGGCCAAGCCTGCGCCCGTGGGCGAAGCCAAATCTGAACCGGGAGCCCCGGCCTCTGGCTTGCAGAAAGTGCCAAGCCCTGCACCCGTGGCGCCGAAGCCCGCGCTGATCCAGGCGCCGGCCGTGGCCATGGTCACGCCACCTGCGCCTGCGCCGGCACCGCGCCCCGCACCGCCGCCCAGTATTTCGCCGCTTTCTCCGCCGCCACCTACCATGCGCCCAAATGTTCAATTAGGGATGCGCCCGCCGGGCGGTGGGCCGCCTCGTCCTGGAATGCCGATGTCGTCTTCGCCCAAACCGCCCGCCGCCCCGAAACAGGAATTCAAGACGGGCGATTATGTCGTCTACCCAACCCATGGCGTGGGCACGGTGCAGGGCATCCGCACCGTGGAGGCTGCCGGCTATTCCCTCCAGGTCATTGAAGTGACCTTTGAGGAAAATCGGATGAAACTGAGTGTGCCGGTGAACAAGGCCTCATCTTCGGGGCTCCGCAAGCTTTGCACCACGGAAAGCTTCAAGCCGGCCATGGATACGCTTAAGGGCCGCGCGCGCATCAAGCGCACCATGTGGTCCCGCCGCGCCCAGGAATATGAGGCAAAGATCAATTCAGGTGATCCTGTGCAGATTGCCGAAGTGGTGCGCGACCTGTTCCGCAATGCTGGCCAGCCCGACCAATCTTTCAGCGAACGCCAGATCTATGAATTAGCGCTGGATCGCCTGGCTGCCGAAGCCGCGGCGATTGACCTTTGTGACAAGCCAACCGCGATTGAAAAGCTGATGGTAGTGCTGCGTTCCGGCGCGGCTGGATCGCGCGATTCAGCCGCCAAGGAAGCGCCCGCGCCAATGCGTGAAGCGCAATGACCGATGGCGTCACCAGGAATGGCTGGTGACGTTTTCGCCCTGCTGATTATCGCAAGCGCCAGATTTCCACCGGGCCGCGTTCTTCTGGGATGGATGCAACCAAATCATACTGCTCATCCAGCGCGGCTTCGATCAATATCGCAGCACGGCGGCGCACATTCGGCCACCAACCACGATCAATCACCAGTATACGCGGATGGCTTTCCAGAATGCGCGTGATTTCAGCGTAAGAATCAATGCCCGTCACGCGATAGAAAGGCCCCGCGAGATGCGCTGGAAAGGCATAGCGCGTGGATACGGCGGCATCGGCCAGCACATAAATGACCGGATGATAATTCACGACCCAGATCGGGTCGCCCGGATCAATCTCGGCGCGCACGGCAGCGGCAGTGCGGCGTACGGGGTCCGGCGCGCCCAGGCCAATGCCGCGATCAAGCCTGGGCAAGGCCGCCACGCGCCAAGCATCCAAGGCGACCGCACCGATCAGCACTTGAAAGCCGATAACCACCATGCCCGGACGGAGGTATCGCGCCAATTGCCGTGCGCCGAGCGCCGCCAGCACCGACAATGGCAAAAGCCAGATCAGAAAATAATGCTGATAGAATTGCCCCGGCAGCACCACCGCGAAAGTCGCGGCCACGAACCAGATCATGCCAAATTGCCGAAGCCGTGCGAGCGGCCCTTGTCGATTGCGTGGGCGTATCAAAGCCGGGACGGCAAGCAGAAAGGCCCAAAGCAGCAACAGGGCCGCCACCAGCGCAAAGCGGAAGGAATCCGCCGCACTCAACCGAGCACCCGCGTAACGGAGCGGGGAGAGGAATGCGCCTTCCAGGAAGGGCTGAAACTCACCGCGCAACGCATAAGCCAAGGCAAAGAGCAATGTCGGCAATGCGCAAAGCAGGGCATAGGTCGCCGCCATGGCAGCCAGGCGCGGCAGGCTGATCAGCCCAAGCCGCAGCGCGGGCAGCACCAGGATCAACCAGGCGAGCGCGCCTTCAAAAAACGTGACGGGCTTGAGCGTGAGGGCAAACCCGATCAGCCCCCCCATCACCACCATGTGGTGCCAGCGCGGTGCTTTTCCACGTTCCAAGGCATCCACGGCGCCTCGCAGGCCAAGTGCCATGGCCCAGCCGACCAGCGGCGCGAAAAGAATCTCCGTATTGGTGGCAAGCCCGCCCAAAAGCCCGGTATGCGCGACATAGAAAACGCCCGCCGCCAGCCCAAGCGCGGGTGATCCGCCAGCATAGCGCACCGCATGGAACAACGCCGACGCCGTTGCCGCGACGCAAACCGCGCCAAGGATGCGCAGCACCCAGATATCATCGCCGAAAATCGCCATGACGACAGCGAAGATCGCCGCTGCGCCAACCGGGTGCATGTCCCAGACCGCGACAATGGGCCAATGTCCATCCAGCCATTCCCGCGCCTGGAGCATGTATAGCCCCTCATCCGTGTCAATCACGGCGGCAACGAAAGAAAAGCTCCGCAACAAAAGCGCGAGCACCAAAAACATCAAAGGCACCAGCGCCGGATGGCGCCAGCGTCGATCAATGAAGCTCGTCAAGATCATGCGCGGGCCTACAGCGCCGGGCGCAGACCCTTCCAGGGTGCAGCGCGTTCATAGGCTTCGGCAGCGCGGTAGATCGCAGCCTCCCCAAAGCTTGGGCCGACCAATTGCAAGGACAGCGGCAGGCCCTCAAGCTTCGAGAGGCCGCACATCATCGTCAGCGCCGGATGGCCCGTGACATTGAAGGGCGTGCGCGCCTGGCGCGGATAAGTCAGTTCCACCGCTTCCGAATCATCAATCTTGCAGGCCACATCCATGGAAGATGCGGTCAGCAGCAGATCAACCTCGGCAAAGGCGGCCTCAACGGCGGCGACCAATTCGCGGCGGCGGCGCTGTGCCTGCACATAATCCTCGGCACGCATGAAAAGCCCGGGTAACAGGCGGCGCAGCGTGAGGTTCGCGTAATCGCCCGGCCTTTCGCGCAGCCATTTGCCGTGAATGGCAGCGGCTTCCGCCATCAGAATGGCGCGATTGACGCCAGCGAATTCATTGAGTGACGGCAAGGTGATGGCCTTGATCTTCGCCCCTTCCTTGCCCATCAGCTTGGCGGCTGCATCCAAGGACGCGGCCATTTCGGCTGAGGCCGGCTGATCCTTCTCATGGAAATGCCGCACATAACCGATGGTGAGGCCGCGGAGCCCCTTTTTCATCTGCCGCGCATAGTTTTCGGGCTTATGCGCCGCACTGCCGGGATCAAGCGCGTCATGCCCGGCCATCATGCCAAGCAGCAGCGCATTATCGGCCACCGTGCGCGTCATGGGCCCCACATGATCAAGTGTGAAGGCCAAGGGGAACACACCGCGCCGCGACACCAGCCCATAAGTTGCCTTCATGCCGACAATGCCGCAATGGCTGGCGGGGTGGCGCACGGAACCGCCCGTATCCGTACCAAGCGCCGCGGGCAGGATATTGGCGCGCACTGCCGCGCCGGAACCGGAAGAAGACCCCCCCGGATGATGCGCTGTATTCCAAGGGTTGCGCGCCGGCGGGAAGGGCAGGTCGAAGGCCGGGCCGCCAATGGCGAATTCATGGGTTGCGAGCTTGGCCGGAAAAATCGCTCCCGCCGAGCGCAGCTTCGTGACCACCGCCGCATCGGCGGTTTTCTGATTATCGAGCAGAATGCGCGAATGGCAGGTGGTGGGGTGCCCTGCGATATCAATAATGTCCTTAAGCCCAACCGGCAGGCCATCCAACGCGGAGCGCGGCCCGCTACGGGGAATGCGCCGCCCGGCCTTCACGGCCTGCGCGCGGGCTTCATCCCATAAGGGGCGCACAATGGCATTGACCTTGCCACCCACGTCTTCGGCGCGCGCCTGCAGCGCATCAAGGTATTCGACCGGGGAAAACCGTCGCCGCGCAATGCCGGCTGAGGCTTCGGTCAGCGAAAGCTCATGCAACGCCTTCATGCGCGTGATCCCTTGGCGGAGATGGGCGCGGCATAGGCCGGCATGGGTTCAGCGGTTTCATTGGCCGGGGCCTTAAAGGCGCCAGCGATGCGGCGGGCCGAGGCAATGGCTTCCGCCACTTCCTTGGGATGGGCTTTCAGGCCCGCGGTAAAGCCCGCCGCGCGGGCCAGGATTTCTTCTTCGGTCATTTGGATGGTCGCCCCCATGCTGAGGGGCTTAGCCTGCCGCAAAACGGGCGCTTCTGGAACCCTGGCTTGCGTGAAAAACAAGGGGCGCTTCCGATAGCGGGTGCCGCCTGAAGACGCTTGAAAAACTTTCATGGGACAATGCTTGCTGTAACTATCAGTAATAGATAACGTCCATCCTTAAACAAAAACCATGGAGAAGCGAGTACCATCATGCCCGTATAATTGATTGCCGCCGCCGTAGCCGCCATCGGAACGGCCTTCGCGCTACGCGGTCTCGACGTTTTGGGAAGCCTTTTCCGGAGTGCGCTCGGCAAGGGCACACAGGAGGTTGCGGATCTCGTCAAGGACAAGACCGGCATTTACGTGAACAATCTCGCCGATGGCAAGCCGGATGATGCGCAGTGGGCCAGGCTTAAGGAGCCTTTGATTTAATCCTGCCCTCTTGGTCTATGATTGATTTTCTGAGTCTATTGTGCCTCGGTCATTCATCCCTTGAGCGCGACCCCCATGCAGCAAAAAAGCCTCTCGAGCCTCGGCTTTGACCGCGCTCGCAAGCAAACGCGGCGAGAGCGCTTCCTGGCCGAGATGGAGATTGTCGTTCCCTGGGCAGCACTTTCAGCCCTGATTGAGCCCCATTACCCCTCGGGCGA